>Ga0247837_1000454_pt1 | contig 86315 bp, 83 predicted proteins | sample LaCtaG_2_FD_187115 | JGI IMG/M metagenome (GOLD analysis project Ga0247837, IMG submission 187115) | Freshwater microbial communities from meromictic Lake La Cruz, Castile-La Mancha, Spain - LaCruzMarch2015_14.5m | ecosystem: Environmental > Aquatic > Freshwater > Lake | place: Spain: Castile-La... | reverse complement strand
CTGTCGGACCTGTCGGACCTGTCGGACCTGTCGGACCTGTCGGACCTGTCGGACCTGTCGGACCTGTCGGACCTGTCGGACCTGTCGGACCTGTCGGACCTGTCGGACCTGTCGGACCTGTCGGACCCGTCGGACCTGTCGGACCCGTCGGACCCGTCGGACCCATCGGACAAATAGATGGCCTTTCGAGCGTTGATATTTCTTCCGATCTCGGGAAGACTGAGGCTTCATGGACCCGCTCCCCAGCCACCTGATTCTCGCGAAGCACGGCGGCTACCGCCGTCTGCGCAGCTTCCAGACGGCTCGTCTGGTGTTTGATGCCACAGCAGTTTTTTGCGACCGCTTCATCGAGCGGCGTTCCCGCACGCACGACCAGATGGTCCAGGCCGCTCGGAGCGGCGTTCAGAATATTGCCGAAGGCAGCGTCGCCTCGGGGACCTCGAAAAAAACCGAGCTCAAGCTCACCAACGTCGCCCGTGCCAGCTTGGAGGAACTGCTTCTGGATTATGAGGATTTTCTCCGCCAGCGGGCGCTGCCGGTTTGGCAAAAAGGCAGCCGCAAGACGGAGGTTGTGCGCGCGAAGTTGGAGGCCGGCGCGTTCAGCGCTGACAAGATTATGCTCTGCACCCCCGAAGTCGCGGCGAACACGCTCGTCTGCCTGATCAACCAGGCGAGCTATCTCCTCGGCCGCCAGATCGGTCGCTTGGAGTCCGATTTTCTCGCCGGGGGCGGTTTCACGGAAAAGCTCCACGCTGCCCGTGCGAAGGCGCGCGATGCGAGCGCACCCGCATGTCCCGCCTGCGGCTTGCCCATGCGCGAGCGCTCCGCCAGATCAGGCCCTAAAGCGGGTCGCGCCTTCTGGGGCTGCTCCGGCTACCCTGGCTGCCGGGGAGTCCGGGAAATGTCGGACGGGTCGGACGGGTCGGACAAATCGCCGTAGATTTCCAGAGGATCGGAGGCCGCTCTCCCGGGTGGAGTCAGTGTTTTGGCAGGCGTGTTTCGTGCCTGCGAAACCCGGCCGCATCGTGGGGCAGCTTGAGGTGTTGCCAGAAGTGGGCCACAGCCAAGCCGAGCAGCTCGACGTCTCCCCGCGCATCGTGACGCCGGACATTTGATCGGATCCCGAGGCGGTCGACAACGACGTCAAGGCCGTGCTTGATCCCGCGCTGGTTCCCAAACATCGCCTTCGACAACCAGACGGAGTCGATGCATGGCACCTCGCGCGTTTCAACCCGGCTTCGGAGGCACGTACAGGTCAGAAATTTCGAATCAAATCTCAGGCCGTTGTGGGCGATGAGCGTCGAGTCACCGACAAATCGCGAAAACTCGAAAAGAACCTCGCACGGGGACGGGGCCCCCCGCACATCGGCGTTGGTGATCCCGGTGTAGCTGCTGATGAAACCTGATATCGCACGCCTGGGCTTCGCATAGCTGAAAAATGATTCTTGGGAAACCGGCCTTCCGTTGCGGAATCGGATGGCCGCAATCTGGATGAGATCTTCCTCGTCCGGGCTCAGCCCAGTCGTCTCCAGATCGTAGATGACAAAGTCCCGCCGGGGCTCCGGCCACACGAATGGCCGTCCGCAGCTCAAACATTCCGCCAGCTCGCCGGCCAGGCGCTGGTCGCCATCCAGCTCAGCTCCGCAATCCGGGTTCGTGCACCTGGCGGTCAGTGTCGTTTTCATAAAAAAGGAGCTCTGGCAGCATGCGCCACCGTGCAGACAAGAGCCTGATCGTCGAATAGGACATGTCTTTTGGCAAGCGGCTGGTTTGCGAGAGGCTTCCGGGAGGACCGCCGGGCGCTATAGCTGGCATCCCAGCTGCTTTCCGTGTCGTAAGTTGTGTCATGAGCGAAAATTTGCCTGAGTCGGTAGGGGTGATGATCCTGCCCGGGGTGACCCTCTTTCCCGGGTCGCTTCTGCCGCTCTACATCTTCGAGCCGAGGTATCGCCGGATGGTGGAGGCGGCGCTCGCCGGGGACCGGATGTTTGCTGTCGCGCATGCGGAGGAGGATGGCGGGGTGGCGGCGATCGCCGGACTCGGGGTGGTGAGGGCCTGCGTGGCGAACGCGGATGGCACCTCGAACCTCATCCTGCAGGGGCTCAGCCGCGTGAGGGTTTCGGGCTTGAAGATGAAGCCGTTTCCGAAGGCGCGGATCGAGAGGTTCGGCGATGAGGACCCGGATCCCGAGGTTTCCGGCGCGCTGCGGGCCGAGGTGCAGAACACCTTTGGCCAGCTCCGAAAATCCGGGGTCGAGATGCCCCACGGGTTCGATGGTTACCTGGAGGGGATCCATTCGGCCGGCGCGTATGCGGATGCCATTGCGGCGGCCTTCGTTCCCGATCCGGTCGAGCGGCGCGGGTTTTTGGAGGAGCCGAAAGTCGTCGTGCGACTGGCCCGCCTCCTCCACTGCCTCGTCCGCCAGCTCCAGGGGGCCGGCTGAGTTTTCTCGACAACGCTTGTCCGGGCGGGGATAAATGCGGGCCTCATGGAACCCACGCCCGAGAACAAGCTGGCCGGAATACTTTGTCCCGTGAGCGCGCTGCGCGGGCAGTCCGACCTCGGCATCGGAGACACGGCAGCGCTGGTCGAGTTTGCGAGTTGGGCCGCATCGAAGGGATTCGGGGTGGTGCAGATCCTGCCGGTGAACGAGTCCGGCGGCGACCACAGCCCGTACAACATTTTGAGCTCGATGGCGTACGAACCGGCGACGATCGCGACGACTCCGACCTGGCTGCCCGAGCTCTCGCAGGGTGCGTTTGATGACGTCTGCTCGCGCCATGACATCGCGGCGCTGCGCGAGGGTCCGGTCAAGTACCGGGCCGTGAAGGCGCTCAAAAACGAGCTTCTTGAAACCGCGTTCCGGGTCTTTCGCAGCCGGAAATCCGACCGCGTCCGAATCCGCTCGTTTGCCAAATTCGAGCAGAGCGAAGGCGACTGGCTCGACCCGTACAGCCAGTTCCGTGCGCTGGTGGCGTGGAACGGGAGCGAGGTGACGTCCGGCTGGCCGGCCGCGCATCAGACGCGCGAGGCGGCCGAGGACTGGGAGGCGGGGCTCTCGGCCGCCGACCGGAAGCGGTTCCGCGACCTCGTCCGTTTCTACCGCTACGTCCAGTGGGTCGCCCGGATGCAGTGGAAGACGGTGCGGGCCGCTTGCGACAAGCTCGGGGTCGCGCTCGTCGGCGACATCCCGGTCGGGGTGAGCCTCTCGAGCGCAGACGTCTGGGGATCCCCGGCAATCTTCGACCTCTCGCTGTCGTGCGGAGCTCCGCCGGAGAAGGTTTTTAAGAGCGATCCATTCACGGAAAAGTGGGGCCAGAACTGGGGGTTTCCGCTCTACAACTGGCAGGCGATGTCGCACGACAACTTCGCGTGGTGGCGCCGCCGGCTTGGCGCCGCCTGCGAGGTCTTCCACCTGCTGCGCGTCGACCACGCGCTCGGGTTCTTCCGGATTTACAGCTTCCCGTGGCGGCCGGAGAAAAACGGCGAGTTCACGGATCTGACGCCCGCTCAGGCGGCCGAGCGGACCGGCGGCCGCCTCCCCGGGTTCACCGAGCGCGACGACAACACCGAGGAAAACCGCGAGCGAAACCGCCTGCAGGGCGAGGTTCTTTTCCGCGTCTTTTTGGAGGAGACCGGACGCCACCGGCTCATCGCGGAGGATCTCGGCGAGGTCGCGCCGTATGTGCGGCCGACGCTCGAAGCCCTCGAGATCCCGGGGTTCAAGATCCCGCAGTGGGAGCGCGAGCCGGACGGCCAGCTCATCCCGGGATCCGAATACCAACGGCTCAGCCTGGCCACGTTTGCCACGCACGACCATCCGCCGCTCGAACAATTCTGGGGCGACCTCGTCGCCCGCTGCGAGAACCCGGACACCTGCGGGCAAGCCGAGGCCGAGATGCGCGGGCTTCTTACCTTCTGTGAGCGCCCGGATATTTCCCTGCCCGCCCCCTTTACCCCCGAAATCCATTCCGCGCTGATCCGGGGGCTTTTTGCCTGCAATTCCTGGATGGCCGTCCACCAGATCACCGACCTCTTCGGGCTCGGAGAACGGTTCAACATTCCTGGTGCTGTCGGGGATGCCAACTGGACCACCCGGATCGCAGGCACCCCGGCGGACTGGGACAAGATGTTTTCCGCGCAGGTCGAGTCTGCCGTCGCGGCGCTCACAGAAACCGGCCGCCTCCGGCAACCCTGATCGCGCAGGCAAAGGATGGCGACATCGAGAGCTGGTTCCCGAATGGCCGCCGATTGCCGGCCCGGGCCAGCGTTCCAGTTCCGTACCGCCCCCTACGCCTCTCAACTCGCCGCCACGCTCGGGTTTTTTGCGATGGGGCTCACCGTGTCGCCGCTCTGCTGGCTGGCGTTCCGGCTCTCGGGCGGAAGGATTCCCTCCGCCACTGGCCAGCGGTTTCTGCGCCGGGTCTTCCGCCTGTACATGCGCTGGATGCAGCTCACCGGGACGCTTCGCCTGGATGTTCGGGGGCTCGAGCCACTGGGTGCAGCCGGCGGAACGATCTTTATCTCCAACCATCCCTCCCTCCTGGACGCCGTCTTTTTTCTCGCCCACCTTCCTCCCGCCGCGTGCGTGATGCGCGCCAGCCTGCGGCGCAACCCGGCCCTGGCCGGCGGAGCCCTTGCGGCCGGCTACATCACGAACGACTCCGGGCCGGCATTCGTCCGGCAGGGGATTGAAAAGATTCAACGGGGCGAAAATCTCCTCGTTTTTCCGGAGGGCACCCGAACCGTCACGCCTCCGGTCAACTGCTTCCAGCACGGTTTCGCGCTGGTGGCCGCCCGCACAGGAGCGCCGGTCCGCGCCGTGGCGATCGAGTACGCCGGGGTCCATCTGCGCAAGGGCGTGTCGCTTCTGGCGCCTGCCGAAATTCCGCTCCGCTTCACGCTCCGCGCGGGCCCGGAGTTCCGCAGGTCACCCGGCGAGAGCGTTCCGGAGTTCAGCCGCCGGATCGAATCTTGGTTCCGCACCCACCTCGGGGAGGCGGCCTCCTGATGATCAAGCCGGTCGTCATCCTGCCGAGCTACAACAGCGGCAGCCAACTGGCCTGCACGATGCGCGCGGCCAGGCAGTTTTGCGACGACGTGTGGGCGGTTGTGGACGGCAGCACCGACGGGAGCGCGGCCGAAGCTGTGGCGATGCCGGGCGGCGGATTCCGGGCGATCATCCTGGAGCATAATTGCGGTAAAGGGGAGGCCGTGCTCCGGGGGTTTCGAGAGGCGGCCGCAGCGGGTTTTACCCACGCGCTCGTGATGGATGCCGACGGCCAGCATGCCGCGGAATCGATCCCTCAATTTCTGGAGCTGGCCGGCCGGTTCCCGGACGCGCTGGTCGCCGGCGTCCCGATCTTCGGGCCGGATGCACCGCCCGAGCGGGTCAAGGGGCGGAAATTTGGAAATTTTTTTGCTTCGGCCGAGACGTGGTGGCTCGGGGCTTCGGATTCGCTCTTCGGGTTCCGGGTGTACCCGATCGGCCCGGCCTTGCGCGTGCTCGAGGCGACGCGGAGCGGGCGGAGGTTCGATTTTGACACCGTGCTCATGGTCCGTCTGCTGTGGGCCGGGGTCCGGGCGGTGAACCTGCCGGTGCCGGTCCGCTACCCGCCGCGCTCGGAGGGAGGGGTGACACATTTTCGGTACATCCGAGACAATCTGCTTCTCACCCGCGTGCATGTGAGGTTGTGTTTGGAGATGTTTGTTCACATCCCTCGCCTGATCTCCTTGCGATGCCGATGAGCCCGCGCAAAAACATCATGTTCCTCCGTGGGGCGGCGCTGGCGGCCAGCATCCTGCTGCGAGGCCGCGCGCGCGCCGCAGCTTGGACCGCGCATGAGATCCTCCGCCTCGGGCCGACCCTGCTCAGAAACTCCGCCCTCAACGGGCCGGTTGCGCGCCATTTCCAAACCGGGGCCAACGAGATCTGGCTCACGATCGACGACGGGCCGGACGCCATGCAGACGCCTTGCCTGCTCGATCTCCTGGCTGCCCACCAGGCGCGCGCCTCGTTTTTTGTGATCGGGAGGCGCGTCGATCAAAATCGCGCGCTCTGCCGCCGCATGGTCTTGGAGGGCCACTCCCTCGAGAACCATACGTACAGCCATCCCTCGGCAATCTTCTGGGCGCTGCCGTGCTGCGCCATCCGCTGCGAAATCGAGCGCTGCAACCACGCGATCCGGGTGGCCGCTGGAACAAATCCGGCCTGGTTTCGGACCCCGGTCGGGCTCACGAACGCAAGCGTTCATCCCGCAGCGGCCCGCTCGTGGCTGCGCGTCGCCGGCTGGTCGTCCGACGGGCTGGATGGGATTCCCGGCCGGGAGCCGCGGAAGGTGGCGGAGCGGATTCTGCGGGGCGTGAAGCCGGGAGCCATCCTGCTCCTGCACGAGGGTCCCGGCAGAAACAGCGCGGAGGTCCTGCGGCTCGTGCTCGAAGGGCTGGATGACCGCGGATTCCGGTGCGTCATCCCCAGAGGAAAGGATGTCGGGTGAGGGGCGCTCGTTTTTGTCGCAACCGGGCGCTTTTCTCGTGAGCAGTCCGCCCGGCCCGACCCCCGCGCCTCATACGGCCCGCCTCGCGTACCGGCTCGGCTATTCCACCGAGATCTTTTCGACGTTTGCCAGCATGTCCGCGCTGGTCGGCCGCAGCGCCAGCACGGCAGTCGCGTCCTGCCTGGCGGCCGGATACTGCACAACCCACCCGGACGTCGTCCGGGTCGTCGCCAAGAACCTCGCCCTGCTTGGCCACCCGGGCGGATCTCCGGACGCGGCCCGCGTGTTCCGGAATTTTGCCGTCACCCTCGCCGATTATTTCTGGCTCGCCGGCAAAACCCAGGAGCAGGCGCACGAGCTCGCCGACATCGAAGGAAGCCTCCCGACGCTCAAGACCGGAGCGATCCTCGCCACCGGGCACTTTGGGTTTTTTGAGTTCGGGGCGCTCGCCCTCACCCGGGTGGGAATCCCTGTGAGCATCGTGACCGATGCGGAGCCGACCCCCGGCCTGGGCCGGTGGAGGGCCGATTACCGGGCCCGGTGGGGAGCACAGACGATCGAGCTCGGCAACGACGCATTTTCGTCCCTGCGCGCGGCGGAGGCGATCACGGCCGGCCGGTTTGCGGCGATGCTCGTTGACCGGCCCGTCGGCGGGCGATCCCTGGCCATCGGCCTGCCCGGCGGATCCATCCCCTTTTCCATGGCCCCGGCGATTCTTTCCTGGATGACTGGATGCCCGATCATTCCGGTCAGCGTCCGGCGCACCGACCGCGAACGTTATGCCGTCCGCACCGGGACGCCGGTCATGGCCGACCGCAGCCTGCCGCGCGATGAGGCCCTGGCTGCCTGCACCCGCGAGGTGGCGGCCGCCCTGATCGGCGACATCCAGCGCGACCCGCTCCAGTGGTATCAATTTGTCCCGCTGAGCCGCTGAATGAAAACCCTGCTTTTCATCCTGCTTCTCGTACCCGTTGCCGCCATCGCCCAGCCGCTCAGCGACTCCGAGACCGCCGCGCTCATCGCCCGGATCGCCGCCTCGCGTGCCGGGCGGACCGTCCAGGCCGACTTCGTGGAAAGCAAGACGCTCCCAATGTGGAAGAGCCCGGTTGTCGAAGCCGGCACGATCGCGTTTGAGCCGCCAAACCGGTTTTTGCGCAAAACCAAAAACCTGGTCGTCTGCGACGGGACGACGCTTTGGATGTATTACCCGGAGTTTCAGCAGGCCGAAAGGTACCCGCTCGGCGGCCGCGGGCCGGGGCAGATCTTTGCGGCGCTCGGCCAGGCGCTGCGGTTTGAAAACCTTGACGAGATGTTCCGGGTCACCGCGACCCGCCTGCCGGATGGGTTCCGCATCGACCTGCTTCCGAAGTCCGGCTTGCTCCGCCGGGTGGTCCGCAGCCTCCAGATCGAACTCGACAGCTCGCTCCGCCTGCGATCGTCGCTCCTCACTGGAAAGGAGGGGGACGTCGCAGAAACAAAATATTCGAACGAGCAGCAGCTCCCCCTTGGCTCAGTGCGATTTTCTTTCGACCCCCCGGCCTCCGCCACGGTCGTTGCCCCCTTTGGCGAAAAATGAGGATCCATTTGCGCCCCGGGCTGGCATCCGATACGCTTGTGGATTGCTGATATGTCCGGACTCACACTCGAAATCCTCTTTATTTTCATCCTGCTCTTGGCGAACGGCGTCTTCGCGATGGCCGAGATCGCGCTCGTTGCCGCCCGCAAGGCGAAGCTGAAAACCCTTGCCGACGAGGGCCACAACGGGGCCAAGCTCGCCCACGACCTCGCGCTCTCGCCGGGTAAATTTCTTTCGACCGTCCAGGTCGGGATCACGCTTGTCGGCACCCTGGCCGGCGCTTTTGGCGGGGCCCGGATCGCCGAGTCGCTCTCCGTCTGGGTCGAGATGATCCCCGGGGTGAACGACGTGGCCGCCCACTACATCGCCCTCTTCATCGTGGTGGCGATCATCACCTACTTCTCGGTGATCATCGGCGAGCTCGTGCCGAAGCGGCTCGCCCTCACGAACCCCGAGCGGATCGCCTCCGCGCTCGCGCGCCCGATGAACAGTCTCGCGACGATGTTCTCCCCTGTCGTCAACCTCCTCAACCACTCAAGCGATTTCCTCATGGCCCTCCTCGGGGTCCGGAAGACCAAGGAGTCCGCCGTCTCGGAGGAGGAGGTCCGCGTCCTCATCGATGAGGGGCTCAGCACCGGGGTCTTTAAAAAGGCTGAGAAAGACATGGTCGAAGGCGTCTTCGAGCTCGACGAGCAGATGGCCGGCGACCTCATGACCCCGCGCGCCCGGATCATCTGGCTCTCCCTCGACGATACGGACGACGAAAACTGGCGGAAGATCGCCGGCAGCGGGCACTCGCACTTTCCGGTTTACCAGGAGACCCGGGACAACGTGATCGGCATGGTCTCGGTGAAGTCGCTCTGGGCGAACCTCTCCCTGGCCGGCCGCGTCGAGCTCCGCGCCCTCGTCACCGCCCCGCTCTACGTCCCGACCGCCATGCCCGCCGGCCGGCTCATCGAGTCGTTCAAAAAATCCGGGAAGCACATCGCGCTCGTCGTCGACGAATTCGGCGGCCTCCAGGGGCTCGTCACGCTCAACGATGTGATGATGGCGATCGTCGGCAACCTCCCCGAGCGCGAGCAGCGCGACGACCCGAAGGCGATGCTCCGCCAGGACGGCACCTGGATCATCGACGCCATGCTCGACATCGATGAGACGAAGTCCAGCCTCGGCATCGAGGACGACCTGCCCGGAGAGGACGAAAACCGCTTTTCCACTCTCGGGGGGTTCATCCTCCACCGGCTCGGCCACATCCCGCGCGAGGGCGAAAAGTTCCTCTGGAACGGCTTTGAGTTCGAGATTATCGACATGGACCGCCAGCGGATCGACAAGGTTCTTGTCACCCCCCGGGCACCGAAACCCAGCGACCAGCCCGCCTCCGAAGCCGGCTCGGAAATTTGACGCGGAATTATGTCTTGCCAAGCGCCCACAGACTGCTAGCTTCTCACCCCTTTCTCATGCCAAAATCCATCGCCCGCAGCAAAACCCGCAAGTCCGTGGCCAAGAGGTTCCGAGTCACCGCCACCGGAAAACTCGTGCGCTCGAAGAGCAGCCGCCGACACCTGCTCTCCAGCAAGAGCTCGAAGCTGAAACGCAAAATGGCGAAGCCCGCCCTCGTCCACAAGTCGGACGTGGCCCGCGTCAAAGCCTGCCTCCCCTTCATCTAGAAGGCCATTTTTGATCCCACGGTCTGCCCGGGAGCTCATCCCGGGATCACGGAGCCGGTGAGTCCGGGGATCCAACAAAACGAACAACCGCTCCAAGGAGAACCCCGCAAGGGGGTAAGACAACATGCCAAGAGCAACCAATGCTCCCGCCAGCCGCGCCCGCCGGAAACGCGTCATCGACGCCTCGAAGGGCTACCGCGGACGCCGTTCCAAACTCTTCCGCTACGCGAAGGACGCGCAGATGAAGGGGAAATACTGGGCCTACCGCGACCGCAAGACGCGCAAGCGCAATTTCCGCGCTCTCTGGATCACCCGCCTCAACGCTGCCGTGCGCGCGCAGGGCATGTCCTACAACCGCTTCATCGAGGGCCTGAAGGCGGCCAATATCGGGGTTGACCGCAAGGTGCTCTCCGACATCGCGATCCAGGACGAGGCCGTCTTTGCCCAGATTACGGCAAAGGCAAAGGCCGCGCTGGAGACGAAGAAAAAGGCCGCTTAACCGGCGCGCCTTTTGGTCACGGACGCCAGAGGGAAATTCCCCTCCGGACCTTCGATCCATATGGAGGAACAAATCGAGATCCTGCGCGCGGAGGCGCTCGCTGAAATCGGCGCGGTTGCTGACCGCGCCTCGCTCGAGTCCGCCCGCGTGAAGCTGCTCGGCAAGAGCGGCTCGGTGACGGCGTTGAGCGAGGGGATGCGGAACGTCTCGAAGGTGGACCGGCCGAAATTCGGCAAGCTTCTGAACGAGCTCCGCCAGTCGGTGACGTCGGCGATCGAGGCCTGCGAGCTCCGCCTGCTTGAGGCGGCCGATGCTGCGGCGGTCGGCGCTCTGGACCTGACGCTTCCCGGGACGTGCGCGCCCGCCGGGACCCTCCACCCGCTGACCCAGCTCATGGACCGTGCCGTGCGATGCTTCCAGCGGATGGGATTTGCGATTGCGGACGGGCCGGACATCGAAACCGAGTGGCATTGTTTTGATGCGCTGAACACCCCGCCCGACCATCCGGCCCGCAACGAGCAGGACACGTTTTACCTTCCCGACGGCCGCCTGCTGCGCTCGCACACGTCGACCGTCCAGATCCGGGTCATGGAGCAGAACGACCCGCCCGTGCGCATCATCGCCCCCGGGGCCGCCTACCGGCGCGACGAGGTCGACGCCACCCACCTCGCCCAGTTCACGCAGATGGAGGGTCTCTACGTCGCCGAAAACGTGAGCCTCGCCGACCTCAAGGGGACGCTCGAATTCTTCTTCCGCGAGCTGTTCGGCCCGGGCACCGACCTCCAGTTCCGCCCGCACTTTTTCCCGTTCACCGAGCCGAGCTACGAGATCGACATCCGGGCCGAGGCGCTCGGCAACCAATGGATGGAGCTGGCCGGCTGCGGGATGGTCGATCCGGCGGTCTTCGAGGCCGTCTGCAAGCGCCGCGGCGACCGGGTCTACGACCCCGAGCGCGTCACCGGGTTCGCCTTCGGCTTCGGCCTCGACCGGCTCGCGATGAACCTCGCCAAAATCCCGGACATCCGGATGCTCGTCGAAAACGACCTCCGCTTCCTCAGGCAGTTCTGATATCGACCCGAAGCGGGCGGCGTCAAAGTTCGGGGGCGAGTTGCTCAGGGGGGATTGACTCGCCGACTGCCGGGGCTCAAGATCATAAGCAACCGATGAGACCAGTCGCAGTGGATTTATTCGCAGGAGCCGGGGGCATGTCGCTCGGATTCGAGCAGGCAGGATTTGACCTGCGGGCTGCAGTCGAGCTCGATCCCATCCACTCCTGCGTACACCATTTTAACTTTCCCCGAAGCACCGTTATTCCCCGCTCTGTAAGGGAGGTGAGCGGGACAGATATCCGGCGGATGGCAGGCATTGAAGGCAAGATCCATGTTGTCTGCGGCGGTGCCCCGTGCCAGGGATTTTCAATGATCGGCAAGCGGGTGCTCGACGACCCGAGAAACAGTTTGGTCAACGATTATGTTCGTATCGTGTCGGAACTTGATGCGGACTATTTTGTCTTTGAAAATGTCAAGGGACTGACGGTCGGTGACCATCGCAAATTTCTTGAGGAGCTCATCGGGGAGTTCGACGCGCGCGGTTATACTGTCCGCCTTCCGTGGATGGTTTTAAATGCCACGGCCTACGGTGTCCCTCAGGATCGCAAGCGACTCTTCCTCCTGGGAGCCAAGAAGGGGTTGAAGGTTCCGCAGTATCCCGCAGCCCTGACCACCCGCGCCGGGAGCCCTCCGGCTATGGACCTGCCGGAGGGCCCTTCGTGCCAAGATGCTCTTGATGACCTGCCGGATGCCGCGATATTCCAGATCCTGCTGAACAGCGACGAAGTTCTGACCTCGGCATGGGGGAGTCCCTCCGCCTACGCCCGGGGGCTCCGGTGCGAGGAGGCATTGGCTTGGCATTTCGGGTACCCTAGGTGTTGGATTCCGGAGCTTCTCACCTCCAGCGCGCGAAGTGAACACTCTGAGATTTCCCAGGCGCGTTTTGCATCAACCCCGCCGGGGGAGGTTGAGCCGATCTCGCGCTTCTTCAAGCTGCCCCCCTGCGGAGTTTCAAATACCCTGCGCGCAGGAACCGATGCCGCGCGAGGCGCATTCACAAGCCCGCGTCCGATCCACTACAAATTTCCTCGCTGCGTGACGGTTCGAGAGATGGCTCGCCTTCATGGATTCCCCGATTGGTTTCGTTTCCATGTGACCAAGTGGCACGGAGCGCGGCAGATCGGCAACTCCGTACCGCCCCCGCTTGCCCGGTCCGTTGCAAGTTCCGTGCTGGATGCCATCGGCATAAATCCTAGCAAAATCACTGCTCCGGTCCCCCTCGGCGATCCCCGGCTGCTTCGCATGGAGATGTCCCAAGCCTCGGCGCACTGGGGAGTCGAATCCCCGATTCAAAAACGGGACAGGAAAAGCGGGGCGCGAAAGCGCTCCCAATTGGAAACGGAAGCCATCAGACTGGCTGCCGCTTGATCGACCGATGAAAATCAAAACGCCCAACCGATACCAAGCGCTCATCGAGAGCATCTTCGTGAAGCATTATCGACGCGGCAAAAAAGTTGTCCCATTCACCCGCGAAGAATTAATCAGTACGGCGCAGCAACTTAAGATCGTCGTCCCTTCCAACTTGGGTGATGTCCTCTATTCGTTCCGCTACCGGAATCCACTTCCTCAAAAAATTCTTGATACGCAGCCCGCCGGCGAGGAATGGCAGATCGAGGGGATGGGAAAGGCAAGATACGCCTTTCGGCTCGTGCCCGTCAACCGCATCGCTCCCAACCTGAATTTGGTGACGACAAAAATTCCCGATGCGACGCCAGAGATCATTTCGTCGACCTCGTTGTCTGATGAGCAGGCACTTCTGGCCAAGGTTCGCTACAATCGAATCATCGACATCTTTCTCGGGATCACTGCCTATTCGCTGCAAAACCATCTGAGGACGACCGTGCAAGGCATGGGGCAGATTGAGATAGACGAGGTGTACGTAGGCCTTGACAAGCACGGGTGCCAGTACATCATCCCGGTCCAATCGAAGGGGGGAAGCGATCAGCTTTCAACGGTTCAGTCGCGACAGGATATGGCGTGCTGCTCCGAAAAATTCCCCAACCTCGTCTGCCGCGCGGTATCGGCCCAGTTCCTGAACGATGACCGCATCGCCATGTTTGAGCTGTGCCTTGACGATCAGGGGCTCGTTCGAACGGTTGAGGAGCGGCACTATCGTCTGGTCCCGGCCGATCAGATCGGGGCCTCCGACCTTGCGAGCTACCGCAGCAGGGCGTAGCTCACTCAAGAATAGGACCGCTTCTTACGCCGTTTCGCTCATGGCTTCGTTACCATTCGTGAGCACATCCTTCTGGAATGGAGTTAAAGGCATTTTCGAAGTTCTTTGGCGGCGTTCCATGCGCGCTTGTCTCCATATTCGCGAAGGTGTTTGATAACCAACTCCACCTCGTCCGCGTGGCAAATCTTGGCGTCTGAGCGCCAAAACCAGAAACATTCTGCGAACTGCCGAACAAGCTCATCCGCGCGCGCCGCAAGTTCCGGAGATGCCGGAATGCGGGCCGGGTATGCCGCTGCTGGCTCCTCAACTTTCATCCCGTAACGTTAACTTCGGCGCACCGAAATGGCAAGGGCATGCCAAAGGCTCGAGCGAGTCGCGGCTGGCCGAAAAGCCGGCGGCGTCGAAGTTCGGGGTGATGTCGGTGCTGAGGGGGGATTGGTGGCCGGCGGCGAGGTGGTGCGCGGCGGCGTAGGCGATCATGAGCGCGTTGTCCGTGCGAAGGCCGTCGGGGGCAAACCGGAGGGCAATGCCGCGCGGTGACGCCGCGTGCTCAAAGGATTCCCGGAGGCAGGCGTTGGTGCTGACGCCGCCGCTGACCGAAACCGTGTGGCGGCCGTGTGCCGAGGCGGCGCGGAGCGCCTTGGCGACGAGCACCTCGACGACCGCCAGCTGGAAGGATGCGCAGATATCGGGGAGATCGGCCTCGGAAAATCCTTTTTCGAGGAAGATCCGGACTGCGGTTTTGAGCCCGCTGAAGCTGAAGTGGAGGTCACCCGAGTCGAGCATGCCGCGCGGGAAATCAAACCGGGCCGGGTTGCCGGAGCGGGCGAGCCGGTCGATTTCCGCCCCGCCCGGATAGCCAAGTCCGAGAAGTTTAGCCACCTTATCAAACGCCTCTCCGGCGGCGTCATCGCGCGTGCGCCCGAGCAGGCGGTAGCGGGCGAAGCCCTCGACATCAAACAGGAGTGTATGCCCGCCGCTGACCACCAGCGCGATGTGCGGGGGGATCTCCGCCTCCCCAAAAAACGGGGAAAGGAGGTGGCCTTCGATGTGGTTGACAGCGACAAACGGGATTCCGGCCCCCAGGGCGAGCCCCTTGGCCGCAGAGGCGCCAACCAGCAGGGCGGCCGCCAGCCCTGGTCCGGTCGTGGCAGCTACGGCATCCAGGTCGCCGATCGGGACCAGCGCGAGGGCGGCCCCGACAACATGCGGGAGCGATTCCAGGTGGTTGCGCGAGGCGACTTCGGGAACCACCCCGCCATAGGCCGAGTGGATGTCCGCTTGGCTGAAGATTTCGTGCGCCAGCACATCTCCGAACCCCCTCAATACGGCTGCGGCCGTCTCGTCACACGACGTCTCGATCGCCAGCAGCGTCACCGCGAAAGATCGCCCTGAGAAAGGGTTTTGAACCCCTCGCCCCGCAGCACGTTGCTGGCACAGTCGTTGTCATCCAGATGCATGGCGAGGACGGCGTGACCTTGGGGGCGAATGAGAAGCGGGTAGCTGAAAAAGACGTTCACTTCGGCCATCAGGAGGGCGGCGAGCACGCGGGCGAGGTCGCCTGGTCCCTCCTCGAGCTCGACGAGGAGCATCTCGCAGTCGCTGTACGGGATATCGTGCTCGTGAAAGAGCTCGGTGACCCGCTCGGGATCGCTCACGATCATCCGGCCGATCGCAGACTCCGAAGAATCCACGATGCTCAGCGCCAGGACGACCACGTTCGTCTCGTTGAGCAGCTTCACCACCTCCAGCAGTGCGCCCACCTTGTTCTGGAGAAATACCGAGAACTGGCGGACCTGCGGGGAGTTCAACTTTTCGGCGGTCGAGGAGGACATCATTTGTAGGAGTACACGAGGCAGAAATCGGCTTTCTCTTCGCCCGCGAGAACGATCCGGATGAAATATTTCCCGCTGGCGTCAGCCGCCAGCCCGGCTGCCGCCACGGATCCGTCCTGGAAGAGCTCGCCCTCAACCGGACGTCCGCTCTCGTCGTAGATAGCGACGGACAGCTTCGCTTTCGGCGACAGGGTGGCGGCGGAAAACCAATATTCGTTGCCGGAGAAAAGGTTGACCTGGAGGACCTTGGGTTTTCCGGGTTCGAGGGTTCCCGTCCAGAACCCATCCCGTATCTTGTATCCGTCGTTGGCAAATGCGCCGGCGAGCTCGAGCGCGCGGCTGCGCGGGCTGGCAGCAGGCTCGGCCGGCGGTTCCTGGGCGGCGAGGATCGCGGCCGTGGCGAGCAGAAGGAGGAGGGTCTTCATGGTGATTTGGCTCCCCCGGAGATGGAGTTAACCAGCGAGGCCATGCTCGCGGCGAGCTCCGCGACGGCCTCCGGGGTGAGCGGGGCGCGGCCGCTTGTTTGCACGATCGGAAGCACGGCGGCCAGCTGCTCACGAAGCTGGACGACCAGCGGCTCGGCGGCGAGCTTTTCCGGCAGGCGATTCACCTCGGCGAGCAGGTATTCCACGATCGCCGGCTGACGCAGGAGCCCGGCCAGACCAGGAGAGTAGTTCTTCGAGATGAAGAGGGAGGCCGCCTCGGTGCCGCGGACCCACGCGCCGACGCTGACCAGAATGATCAGGTCGTTATCCTTCTGCTCCGCCATCGAGAGCTTCACCTCGTTTTGTGTGGCCTCAAGCTCCTCGCGGAGCGCGCTCCAATCGTTGTTTTCCGCAAAGTCGGAGATGCTATTCCCGCGGCCGAGCACGCTCTGGCTCACGTTCAGCTTCTTGGCCAGGTTGATGATGTCCTTGCCCACATTTTTCACGCCCTGCCCGTCCTGCGCCTCGACCGCAATGTATCCATCCGCAATCAGCAGCCCCAGCATGAGCGCCATCTGCTCGCGGCTGGCGGTGGATTCCGCCGCCTTGGGCGCGAAGATCTGCGTCCAGTTCGGCTGGCCCTGCTTGTCGACAGCGGCAAAAAATTCCCCCGGCGTCGGGATCGTGACATCCTGGGACAGCTCCGAGGTGCGGACCTCGTCTTTTGTCAGGGGTGCCGTCGCGGAGAGAGGGACGGACCCCAGGACCGCCAGCCCGGCCGCAAGGAAAAGACATCGCAATGACATGGAGGTTTTCTTTACACCCTCCGGCAGGCGATGGCCAGCGTGATTCGCACGATGTGCCGCCCCGCGCAAGCTGCGCCCTGAACAGCAGGTTTTAGGGATGTTGCCCCTGCAGGGCAGGCTTGCATTTACCGGGAACCCAGGGCGGCGCTGCGCTTGCCCTGGGCTAGGGGATGGTGCCCCTTTGGGGCTCAGCGCGATGTGCCGCCCCGCGCAGGCCGGGATTTTATTCCCCCAGGAGCTGCAGGAGGAGGGGATACACGGTCTCGACCTGCTGGTCCGGCTGCCCGGGGTAAATCCAATCGTGCGGGATCTTCTTCTCGGCAGGAAACTCGTAGCTCTCGACGCTCGCGGGCACCCGGGCCGCCCAGAGCGCGGCCAGCTCGGCGGCGCGCGTGTTGCTGACCGCCATGTCGCTGGCCGAGGTGACCATGACGATCCTCCTCGCGCGGGGAGCTTCCGCGGCCGCCTCGCGGAATACGTCGAGCCCGAAATGCAGGATTTCCGCCATCGGGCGGGTGGCGAAGCGGGGGTAGGCGAGGGAGTCCGGCCCGAGGGTTTCGCGCTGGCGGGCATCCCACCAGACAAAGAAGTTCGGGAGCCGCGCGAAGATCCTTGCCGCCGGAGCAATCGCCCAGTCGGGCATCCCCTTCACGGCAAAAAACGGGGCCATCACGACGACGGTATCGACGTCGCTGCGGTTCTGGGCGATCCAGGCGGCGGTCACTCCGTTCACCGAGAGACCCATCACGCTCACGCGCTGGCCGAGGGATTTGGCCTGATCGACCGCGCGGTTCGCCTCGTCGAGCATCGCCTGGGCAGTGAGCAAGCTCTTGGCATCGGTCATCCGGTCGGAATGGGCATGGAAGGGCATCCGCGGGATGATCACGTTCGCCCCGCCCTCGAACAGGAGCTCGCCGAATTTCTGAAACTGGGCCGGGGTATTCGTGATCCCGTGGAGCAGGACATAGCACCGCCCGGTTTTGTACCCATGGTCCCGGATGATCGTGCGGCCGAGCGGATGGATGTCGAACGCGGCCTCGTCCGGGGCCTCGCGGCCGACCGGCGTCGGGCCGACCGGCGGCAGCGGCCAAAAAATCACCAGGCCCACCAGGACGGCCAGAACCACCAGAACCACCAGAACCCCAAGGATCAAGTTTCGCACGAGGATGGGTTTCGCTTATTTCAAAAAAACATTCAACAACCATCCGTTTGACTTACTTTTTTAAAACAGTAAGCTTAGCACATGATTGTTGGCACACAAACGGAGGAGGTTCATTTCTCCGTGAAAGGTCAGGTGGTCATTCCGTGGCGTTTGCGGAAGGCCTTTGAGATTGAGGAAGGCACGAGAGCCACCGTGGAGGCCACCCCCGATGGCATCCTGATCCGGCCCGTCACAAATAAATTCATCCGCGGCCTGCGCGGATCGCTTCGGGGCAAGGGGATTCTCAAGGCGATGATGGAAGAGCGCCGAACGGAGCGCGCTCTCTGAGATGGCCGCCAAAGTTTTGGATAGCTGGGCGCTGATCGCCTTTTTTGAGGACGAACCGGCTGCCGGGAATGTGGAGAAATGCCTCATTCAGGCCGCGGAGGGGAAACACACGTTGCTGCTGAGCGCTGTCAACTGGGGGGAAATCTATTACGGCACCATGCGGGAGGTCTCGCAGGAAGCGGCCGAACAAACGGCCCGCGAAATTTCCGCCCTCCCGATCAAAATCGTAGGCGTCAGCGATGATCTGGGCCTCGCCCGCCAGGCGGCCATCTACAAGGCGACCCGCAAAATGTCCTATGCCGACTGCTTTGCCGCGGCTCTGGCGAAACTTGAGAAAGCGCATCTTATCACGGGGGACCCGGAGTTCCAGCAGGTCGAAGGCGAAATCAAAATCGATTGGCTGAAATAATCCCAGTTCTTTGAAAAAAGCGACGATCGGCGGGCAGCGCAAAACAGGAGCACAGGCGCCTGTGAAAGACGCTCGCCTGCGCTTGCAAAGTCCGATTATTTCCAAGAACTGGAATCATTCGTAAAATCCGCCGAAATACGAATCGCGATTGACCCGGCGGCGGGGAACCTGTGATGTTCTGCGCGATGGACCCGCTGACATTGCTCTGGATCATTTTTGCCGTCTCTGTCGTCGTGGTTTCCGCGCTCGATCTCTTTGTGATCACGCACCGGCATTCGCCGGTCGGGGTCGCGTCGGCCCTGCGGTGGACCGGGCTTTGGGTGGCGGTTGCCCTCGCCTTCGGGGCGGCGATTTATTATCTGCACCCGCGCGGGCACGAGCTGGCGATGCTCTATGTCGCCGGCTACCTCACCGAGTACTCGCTCTCGGTGGACAACCTCTTTGTCTTCATCCTGATCTTTTCGCTCATGGGCGTGCATGAGGCCGCGCAGCCGAAGCTGATCAAGCTCGGGATCTATTTGTCGATCGTGCTTCGCGTGCTCTTCATCCTCTTCGGGATCGCCCTTGTCGAACAGTTTCACTGGCTGATCTATCTGTTCGGCATGCTCCTGATCTGGACCGCTTGGAAGATGCTGACGGCGGATGAAAACGACCAGGTCAAGCCCGAGAGCAACCTCCTCTACAAGCTGGCCGCGCGGTTTCTGCCGGTCCACGCCGTCGAGCCCGAAAGCCGGCGCCTGGCGATTCGACACGAGGGCCGCTGGCACATCACCCCGCTATTTCTGGTCTTCCTCGTCATTGGCAGCACCGATGTCCTTTTCGCCCTCGACTCGATCCCGGCGATCATGGGGATCAGCACGGATCCGTTCGTCGTGCTCACGTCGAACGTCTTCGCCGTGCTCGGGCTCAACTCCCTATTTTTTGCGCTCCGCGGGATCATGGGCATGTTCAAGTTCCTCAAGCACGGAGTGAGCGTCATCCTGTTCTTCATCGGGGCCAAAATGATTGCTGGCGCGTACCACCCGATCGATGCCTGGTTCAAGGAAAACGCGTTTGTGTCGCTGATCGTCATCGGCACGGTTCTTGTTGTTTCCATCGTGCTCTCGGTCTGGCATAATCTCCTCTCCGAACCTCCCAAAGACAAACCATGAACAACTCCGTATTCGGCCTCGCCATGTTAGTGGTCGGCATGGGCGGCACGCTCGCCACCCTGTTTCTGATCACCCTCGTCATCCGCGCCCTGTGCATCCTTTTTCCGGTTCGCCCGGGGGAGAAGGAGGGTAAAAAATGACGGATGCGATCCTGAGCGCCCTCGGGGCCCTTTTTGAGGGGGCGCGCTTTCTGTTCGAACACGGCGGGCCGAACGTGATCATGATCGCGGTGGCCTGCACGATGTTTTGGCTGGCCATCGCCAGGGATGTCGAGCCGCTCCTCCTTTTGCCGATCGGGTTCGGATGCCTGCTTGTGAACCTGCCGCTCAGCGAGGTCATGGATACCGGCGGCGTGCTCAAGACGCTCTACGAGTTCGGCATCGGGAACGAGCTGTTCCCGCTGCTCATCTTTGTCGGGATCGGGTCGATGACGGATTTTTCGCCGTTGCTGGCCAACCCGCGGCTTCTGCTCTTTGGCGCGGCCGGGCAGGTCGGGATCTTCGTTACGCTGATCCTGGCGCTCGCGCTGGGCTTCTCGAAGGAGGAGGCGGTCTCGGTAGCGGCGATCGGGGCCTGCGACGGCCCGACGGTCATCTACGTCTCGAACATGTTCGCCGGGATGGATAAAATCCCGACCGCGATGGTCGGCGCGCTTGCCGTCGCCGCGTATTCGTACATGGCGCTCGTGCCGGTGATCCAGCCGCCGATCATGCGGCTCCTGACAACCCGCAAGGAGCGCGAGGTGAAGATGCCGAGCCCGAAGGGCAAAATTTCCAAGGCCGCCCTGATCGCGTTCCCGATCGTCGTGACCGTGATCACCGGCATCGTCGCCCCGAAGGGGCTCCCGCTCATGGGCATGATCATGCTCGGCAACTTTATGAAGGTGACCGGCGTCGTCCCCCGGCTCGCGAACGCGAGTGAAAACGAAATTGCGAACGTCTCGACCCTGTTCCTTGGTCTGGCGATCGGCGGGACAATGGCCGGGCAGCAGTTCCTGACCCGCGAGACGCTGATGGTTTTTGCGCTCGGCCTGGTGGCGATCACGATCGACACGGTCGGCGGCGTCCTGCTCGGCAAGCTTTGGTACCTGCTCTCCGGCGGAAAGGTGAACCCGCTTGTCGGGGCGGCTGGCATCTCGGCCTACCCGATTGCCGCCCGCCTCGTCCAGAACGAGGGCCAGCGGTGGAACAAGCAGAACCACCTTCTCATGCACGCCATGGCCGCAAATACCGGCGGCCAGATCGGATCGGTGATGGCGGCGGCGATCATGCTCTCCCTGCTCAAGGGCCTTGGCATCATATGAGGAGGCTTCTGCTCGCCTGTGCCGCGATTGTCGCAGCCGTTCCCCCGGCAGCTGCTTGGGACGTCACCGGCTCGCGCGAGCTCGGCTCGCTGCCCGGCGGCGGCCAGGTCCGCGAGATCGAGATTACCGAAGGCGGCCGGACCGCACGCATCACGGCAATCCTCTTTTCTTCGCGCTCGTACGATCTCCGGGTCGTCGACAGCCCGGCCCCCGGTCAGACGAAGCTGAGCTCCGTCCTCGCCCTGGCTGGCTGCGTCGCTGGCGTCAATGGCGGGTATTTTCACGCGGACTTCCGCCCGGTCGGGCTGGCGATCGCCGACAGCAAGCAGCTCCACCCGTTTGAAAAGGCGAAGCTGCTCTCCGGAGTCCTCGCCGTGCGCGGCTCCCGGATCGAAATCGTCCGGTCGTCCCGGTTTCAAAATCCCGGCGATGTCCGGCAGGCGATCCAGGCCGGGCCGATGCTGGTGGATTCTGGAGCTCCGCCGGCCGGGCTGAACGCCGAGCGGGCCGCGCGGCGGACCGTGGCGGCGACCGACGGGCGCGGGCAATGGGGGCTTCTTTATATCACCTCGGTGACGCTCGCCGATGCGGCCGGGATCCTCACGATCCCGGAGCTTTTTGGTTCGTGGAATGTGATGCACGCCCTGAACCTGGATGGCGGGTCGTCCAGCGGGCTCTGGGCGGAGAGCTCCCCGGAGACGGTGGTACGCCCGGAGCTGGGCCACGTGAGGAACTACATCGGGATCGCTCCCAAGCCCTGATGCAGCGCAAATGGATTCTTCCGCCCCCCGCTGATCCTCTGGCCGCCGGCCGGCTTCTCCGGGAGCTGGATGTCCCGGCGTTTCTGGCCGCCCTGCTCGTCGGACGCGGGTTTCCCACCGTCGAGCAGGCTGCCGGATACCTGCATCCGAAAATGCGTTCGCTCGTTGCGCCCGAGATGCTTCCCGAGATGCCGGCCGCTGCGGCCCGCGTGCTGGCCGCGGTCCGGAACCGCGAGCGCATCGCCCTCTACGGAGACTACGATGTCGATGGCATCACGTCGCTTGCGATTCTTGCGCGCGTGCTCAAGGCGTTCGGGGCCGAGGTTGCCTGCTTCCTGCCCCACCGCGTCGAGGAGGGATACGGGCTGAGCGCGGCCGGCGTCGAGCGGTGCTGCGAGGAGCACCGTCCGCAGCTTCTCCTCGCGGTCGATTGCGGCACAACCTCGGTGGCGGAGGTCGCCAACCTCCGCGCCCGCGGCGTCGATGTCGTCATCCTCGACCACCACGAACCGGGCGAAAAGCGGCCGGACTGCACCGCCCTCGTCAATCCGAAGTGCGGGCCGGATTTTCATGCCCTCTGCAGCGCGGGGATCGCGTTCAAGCTTGCCCATGCGCTCCAGAAGCTCTCCCCGGTCGCCGGGCTCGACCTCAAGGAATACCTCGACCTCGTCGCGCTGGCGACGGTGGCCGACATCGTCCCGCTCACCGGCGAGAACCGGATCTTTGTCCGGCACGGGCTGCGCCAGATGGCGGCGACCCGCTGGCCCGGGATCCGCGCGCTCATGCAGGTTTCCGGCGTCTCCGCCCCGGTCCGGGGGAGCGATATCGGCTTCCGGCTCGGGCCGCGCATCAATGCGGCCGGCCGGCTCGGACCGGCTCAGGAAGCGCTCCGCCTCCTCCTCACCGACGACCCGGCCGAGGCCGCGCATCTGGCCGAGAGCCTGGATGCCCACAACAGCGAGCGCCAGGGAGTCGAGCGCTCGGTCGTCGCCCAGGCCGACGCCTGGGTCACGGAAAATTTTGATCCGGCCCGGGATGCGACGATCGTTGCCGGCCGGCGCGGCTGGCACGTCGGCGTGCTCGGGGTTGTCGCCTCGCGGGTGATGCGGCGCGCCCACCGCCCGACGTTCATCATCGGGTTCGACGAGAGCGGATCCGGTAAAGGCAGCGGCCGCAGCATCGAGGGCCTCCCGCTCGTCGACCTCCTCCGCGACTGCGCGCCGCACCTCGAAAAGTTTGGCGGCCACGCGATGGCGGCCGGCATCAGCCTCAGCGAGGCATCGTTCCCGGCCTTCCGGGACGCCTTCGAATCCGCTGCCCGTGCGCTCGCCAACGACGAGATTTTGACCCCGCGCCTCCACCTCGACGTCGAGGTGGAGCTCCACGACCTCGATCTCGCGCTCCTCGAGGCCCAGGACCTCATCGAGCCCTTTGGCGCGTCCAACCCGCAGCCCGTCCTCTACACGCGCGCCCTTTCGCCGCATGGCGAACCCAAGGCGATGAAAGAAAAGCACCTCAAAATCGAGTTTGCGGCCGGCCGCCGCCGGTTTCCGGCCGTCTTTTTCAACGCCCGTCTCGACGACCTCCCACGCCCGCCATGGGACGTCGCGTACACGCTCGAGTGGAATACCTGGCAGGGACGCACCGAGGCGCAGATGCGTGTTGTCGATGTTCGACGGGCCGTGTAGCGGGGAGCTACCAGGAGTAGCGGATGCCTCCTCCGTAGGTGACCTCGGTGCCGTTGCTCCAGTCCGCCCACTCGAAGCCGCCGAAGAACATCCACCGGTCATTGACCGCCAGCTCGAGCGCCCCGCTGAGGCTGAGCTCGTCGCTGCCGCGGTTCTGGCCGAGGACGGTGAGGCTGCCGGGTTCGGGCACGTTGGCGAAGGTGGCATCGACCTCGTGGTCCTGGCCGTCATCGCCCAGGAAATCATGTTCCCAAGCGGCGCGGACCTTCGGGGTGAGGACGACGGAACTCGAGAGTTTGATCGGGACCTCAATGCCGACCCCGAGCCCGAAGATCAGCGAGCCGACCGTGGAGGGGGCCAACCCGAGGTCGAGCGAGTCGGCACCCGACTCGGTAAACCCCGGCTGGAACTGCCAAGCGGTTGCGAGCATCGCCTCCGGGACGAAATTTACCGGTCCGAGCGACCACGTGTACGTTGCCTCGATGGCGCTGGTCAGGCCGTGGGCGACCCAGTCGGCATTTGCGGTGCGGTCGACGAACCCGGCCTGCGGGGTTCCGAAGTTGATCTGGCGGGTCGACTGGTAGCTGAAGCACGTGTAGCCGAGAAGCCCGGTGAACGAGAACCGGCCGGGCCGCCAGGTCCCGAAAAGCGCCGCGCTGAAGTTGTCGGAGGTGAGGTCGACATCGGCGTACTCGAAGTTGTAAAGCGTGCTCCGGCCGTAGCCGAAGATCGCGCCCCCGGTCAGGGACGGGGTGAAGGCGTACTCGACGCCGAGGATGCTTTGCAAAATGGAGTAGTCAAAATCGCTCAGCCCGCTGCTCGTGCCATCCAGGCTGGCCTGGGTGTTGCTGACGTCGGTAAAGACGCTCCAGGGGGTGATCTCGAACTCCTCGATCACGGATGCCTTTGCCCCTGGCTCCGGTGTTTTTAAAATCCGCTGGCGGGGGACGCTATCCGTGCCGGCTCCCGCGAGCGCGGCCTGACGGAACCGGTCCATCGATTCCAGCGCGACGCTCAGCATCGAGGCGTAGGGCTCGGCGATCACCTGGTGGAACGAGCTCTCCGTCTGCGCTGCGGTCGGCAGCAGGGCGACGATGGAGAGCACGCTGTTAAAATCCTCGTTGCTGGTCAGATCGTTGTTGGCGATGTGGTCGGAGAGACCGGAGGCCCGATACACGTTTGTGTTCAGCGGCTTGTCGGGGTTGAGGTTCGAGGTGTAGGTCTTCCCGGTGGCCGGATCCTTGGGCACGCTGGCACCTGGCTTCGGGGTCGCTCCCGGCGTGGCGGCCGGCACGGGGACTCCGTTCGGATAGAATCTTCCATTCAGGATGTTCGTCTGGGAGATCATCCAGAAGCGGACGGACTTGCTGTAAACATCCGAGCCCATATCGAGCACGGGCAGGATGTTCGGAGCCCCGCTGATGGAAAGAGTGAAGTCGAAATGCCCGCTCTGGAACTGCGCCAGCGGGCCGCCGTTTAAAAAATTCCACTTCTCCCCGAAAAATGTTGTCGGGATTCCCTTGTCCACATTTAGAAAGCTGAAATCGACTTGGAAATTGGAATTTGATCTTGCCGTATAGGAGCTCATGACATCGATCACCTGCGGTGTGGCGGGATCGACCTCGATCGTGAGCACTCCGCCGTGGGTGTCGAAGTAGCGGGTTGCGGTCGCCGAACCGATGTTGTTGAACCCGCCCGGGGAAAACGGAATCGAAAGGGTGATATCCGGAACAGTCTGCGCCTGCAGGCCCACCGAACCGATCAGGATGGCAAACAGCGCGGAGGCGAGCGATCTCGTGAGCGTGCGGGCGGAAGCATTCATAAGCTGAACTTGTGCGGGGGTTGTTGGGCGGGACGGGAGGTTGATAGGGTGGGGAGCTTCAGATTAGCTGTTCTAATACTATGAGCGACGAGCGCTTTTGTCGATCAGTATTTTGGAAGGCCGCCGCTCGTAGCATCTCCGAACGCTGCAAAAATGGGCTCCGCCTTGAGGAATCTTGTTTGGAGTTCCGCATTGATGCGGTGGATTTTTGCATAGCCGCGCAGGCTGCCGCCGCCTGACCACCGGAGCACCGGGAGTGCTCGGGGGAGACTGCACAGACTGCAGCCCGCAGGGCAAGACGAGCGGGAGCGAGCGCGTCAACGCGGAACTCCGGCCCCGGAAGCCCTCCGCCTGACAGACGTGCAACTTTCTCTGGCATGCGCCCGCCGCGCCGATGCGCCGGCCCTGCCCGGTTATGGCCGGGGCGGCAGAAGGTAGAGTGTCATGGCAAAAACGAGATAGACCATCAGCACGAGCACGCCGACAAACCAGGCGGATCTCCCATGGCTGGTGACCAGCGATGCGGTCAGGGAGGCGATGAGCATCATCACCACCGCGCCGGGCCAGAAACACAGATCCATCGGCGACGGGCCGAGAAAGTAGCTCAAGAGCACAAGGACCGGAGCCACGAAGAGCGCGATCTGCGAGGCGCTCCCGAGAGCGATGCCGACGCTGAGATCGAGCCGGTTCTTCCGCGCACCGGAAAACGCCATCAGCAACCAGGCAAGAAGAAGGTTGGCGAGCATCGCGTGGATCTGAGGGGGCGCTCAGCAGGGCGCGCGCAGCCTCGCTGTCTCGGGTTCTCGATCGTGGCACGTCACAACGGCCTCTTCCCTCACTTCTCTCCCAGGAGGGCCTCCTTCGCGGCGGCGAGGTCCTTCAGCTTCGCTTCGCCGACGTTCGGGTAGTGGAGGTTGAGCGAGGCCAGCGCTTCGATGACGGCGCCGGCGACCACCAGGCGGGTGAACCATTTGTTGTCCGCCGGCACGACAAACCACGGGGCCTCTTTCGACGCTGTCTCGCGGATCGTCTCCTCGTAGGCGACTTGGTAGTCGTCCCAGAACCCGCGTTCCTTCAGGTCTGCCGATGAAAACTTCCAATTTTTTTCCGGCAGCTCGATCCGCTCGAGGAACCGCTTCCGCTGCTCGTCTTTCGATACGTGCAGGAAAAATTTGAGGACGACCGTTCCGTTCCGTGCGAGGTACCGTTCGAACGAGCGGATATCCTGGAACCGTTCCTTCCAGATGTGTTTTGTGACGCACTTCTCCGGCAGCTTCTGTCCGGCGAGGAACTCCGGGTGCACGCGCACGACGAGCGTCTCCTCGTAGTAGCTGCGGTTGAAGATCCCGATCCTCCCGCGCTCGGGGAGCTGCTTCTGGCAGCGCCAGAGGTAGTCGTGGTCGAGCTCCTCGTTTGTCGGCCCCTTGAACGACGTGACCTGGCAGCCCTGGGGGTTGATACCCGACATGACGTGCTTGATCGTGCCATCCTTTCCGGCCGCATCCATCGCCTGGAAGACGAGCAGGAGGGACCAGCGGTCCTGCGCGTAAAGTTTGTCCTGCAGGGCCGCGAGCGTCTTCACCCCGGTCTGCAGTGCCTCCTGGAGGCGCGGTTTGTCCTCGGACTTAAAATCCCCTGTGTCGCCCGGGTCCACGTCCTTCAGGCGAAACCCCTTCCCGTCGGTGACGCGGTAGGGTTTGGAGAGTTGGTGCGCGGCTTTGATGACTTGCTTGGTTTTCATAAAATCGCTGGGCCATCCGATAAACCCAGAGGGGATGGGTATATCCTGGGGTGCGACCGCGCTGATCGCAAGCTCTTACTATCCTTTCGGCTGGTGCTCTTTTCCGGTCCACGGATCGAAGACAATCCCGTGCCGGAAGTCTGCATGGTTGCGAGAGGCGATTTTCATGCCATGCCGGACGGCCATCGCGTCGATCAGGCTGTCCCAGAGCGATTGGGGTTGACGTTTGACCTCCGGCGAGTGCCTGAGCCGCGCCCAGGTGCGGGCCATCTCCGCATCCCAATCCACGATGAGCCCGTCCGCCTCTCGCGTGAAGTCGTCAAAGAGAGGTTCCGAGAGCCTCAGAATGCCCTCCCCGCGCTATCCCTGCGCGTGGAGTTTCAGAATGCGCTTCACTTCCTCGATCGCCTTCGGATTTTGGTGCGCGCCGTGGTCGGAGGGCACAACGAGCTCGCTTTGCGCGCCGTCGAGGTGGCTGCTCCAGTAGGGGACGATGCCGTCCGACATGACGGGTGCCGTCTGGTCCTTGTTCCCGCCCTTGCCGCGGTCGCCGCTGATCACGTGGTAAGGAACGCCGGACTTGATCGGGACGGTGTTGATCGCCCTCACGAAGCGGTTGTTCGGCGCCAGCGTATCCACGCTGTTCGGCATGCGCTTGATCTTCAAATCGTCACTTTGGAAGGTGATGACCTTGAGCGCGTCCTGCCCTGCACCCAAGAGCGCCGCGGGCGACTTCACAAACATCGAGCCGATGCGGCCGAGGGGATTTTTGGCCATGTCGCTGCCTCGCAATGGTGCGGAGATGAAGATGACGCGCCCCACTTCGGGGCGGGCCCGGAAGATGGCGGACTCGGAGAGGAGCTTCTTGCTCTCCGGCGGAAGGTTGCTCTCCGCAGGCGGCTTCCCGAAAATGCTGGTCCAAACCTTGTCTCCGGTGTCGGTGATCAGCAGACGGGAGATGCAGCCGCCCATGCTGTGCCCGGCAACGACCATCGGCTTCTTCAGGGAGTATTTCTTTTTTGCCGCGTCGATCTCGCGGCGGAGGATGGCGGCCGAATACGGATACGGATACCCGCTCGGGTAGCTGTACATCCAGAACTGGAAGTTCTTCCGGACCTGCTCGTCCCCGCGCAGGGTGTTGATCATCGGAGTCCATGTCGCCGGCGTATCCATGAGGCCATGGATGACGAGCACGACCGTCTTGTCCGGATCGTAGGGCTGCAGGCGGGTGATCCGCGCGGTCTCCTCAAACTTCTCCGGCCGCAGGAGGCGGGGGATCTCGTGCTTTTTCGGGTTCAGGGTCGCGAGCATCACGGCCATCGGCACGGTAAAATTGGCGGCAAGCGGGAAGCTCCTTCCGTCCAGGGAAATCCGCTCGGTGGCCAGCGGGTCCTCCAGGGCGATGATCGCGCGACGGCCCTCAAAGCGGATGACGGCGGTGACCCCGTAGAACGCGCGCGGCGGCGCGAAATTTTCCCTGGCGTCCTTGGTCATCTCCCGCCCGATGGCGACGATCGGGGCGCCGAGCCCGTCCTTGATCGTGCGGTCGTTGACATATTTCCCCTTCACGTCGAACTCATCCGCAGGGACGAAGGTGTAGAGAAGCGGGTTCCAATTCGGGCGGGGATCCTGCTTGACCGACAGCACATACCCGCCGCCGGGCGCGGGGACGCTGAGCGGGCGCGTCCACGCATTGAGCTTCGACTGCTTGAGAGTTCCCAGAACACGCGCGACAGCAAAATTGTAATCTGCGCGCGCTTGCGCGTCGCCGGGGTTGCGTTCGAGAAGCTTCGCGGCCCCTTGCGCGGCCTCAAGGTATTCCCCGAGCGCAGCAAGCGGTTTGGCCTTCTCCTTCCGCTGCGCCGAGTCGATGTCCTGCTCGACCGGAGTAAGCGCGGACGCGATCTTCGATCCCAGGGTGCGGAATTGCGGCCTTGTTTCGGAAACGGTCGCGTATTGGGCGCATCCGGAAACGAGCAAAGCAAGGGACAACGCTGAAAGAGATCCGCCAGAACAGAATTTCATGGGTAAATGGGGCGCAGATGGATTGGCAAGTGCCCCTCCTAGCATCCGCCCCCCGACGGGTCCACCACAATCCCCCTGCCTCATTTGGTGTCCGACATCCACGCAGCTTCCTTGATCTTCTCAGCGCCGGCAACCGCTGCCGCACTCTCGAGCGCGTTACCTCGAAGTCTCGATTTGCGTGGAAGAGCAGGAAGCGGCAGCCCAATCGCATGCACATGAGGCATCCTTAACCGTTGACTCCTGCACGGGATCAAGACTTGGACGTGGCGCGCCTATTTCCAGGCTCTCCTCCCTTGCGATCCTTGCTTTGGCCATCTGCTCCTGTGCGCCATCTGTCGAGAGGGCCAGGTCGGAAACACCGACCACATGCTCATCCGACAGGAGTCCGTTACATCTTCCGGAACCATTCGGTCCGCCAGGTCGTGACCGGACTGGATCCGGCGACGCGCCAAGGCCGGATCGAGGCCGCGATCGCCCAGACGCTGGCACCGTTCCTCAAGAAATAATCAACCGCCCACCGACCATGAAACCCTCTGCCGCCCGCCCGGACTCTTGGCCACCCACTTGAGGCGCTTTGACCGCTCGGTCGGGTGGTGGAGTTCGGCCCTCGCCGCGACCGGCCAGCCGGAGAGGTTTGCGTAAGGTTCGAGGACGCAACGCATGGCCATCGCGGAAACGCTGGCCCACATTTTTGCTTTTCGTTTCGCTAACGTGGATACAAAGTCCGGCCCGTAAATCCTCACCATGGACTTTCTCAGCTACTTTGCCCTCGGCCTCATCCTTTTTGTGATCCTCATCCTGGCCTACGGGATGATCGCGATCCACGACATCCCGTACCACATGGCGAAAAAGCGAAACCATCCGCACCAGGACGCGATCCACACGGCCGGCTGGATCAGCCTGTTTACGCTGCATGCGATCTGGCCGTTCCTCTGGATCTGGGCGACCGCTTACCATCCGGAATACGGATACGCGGGGCGGCGTCCGGGCTCGGAGCCAACGCCAAGCGAGGGAGGTCCGAACCCGCCGGACGAGCGCCTCGCGCGCCTCGAAGCCCGGCTCGCACAAATCGAAAAGTCCGAACAAAAAAATTCCTGAGCCATGGAACTGCTCCTCATCCTCACCTATGCGGCGATCGCGATCGGGATCTTCAAGCTCTTCAAGATCCCGGTCAACGCGTTCAGCCTCCTCACCGCTGTCCTGGGCGGGGTCGCGATGATCGCGCTCCTGGTTCTGGCGATGAACTACAACCATCCGTTCAGCACGGAGGGTCGGTTCTACTTTGCAACGACCCCGATCACTCCGACGGTTGGCGGGCGCGTCATTGAGGTTCCGGTCGTCCAGAACACGCCGCTGAAAGCTGGCGATGTGCTCTTCAAGATCGAGCCCGAGCGCTATGAAAACGCGGTGAAGGCAAAGGAGGCCCAGCTCGCAGATGCCGCGCAGGCAACTAAGCAGCTGCAGGCGGCCGCAGAAACCGCGCTGAAAAATTCCGATGCCGCCGCCTCGTCCCGCGATGCCGCGAAGGATGTCTTTGACCGATCCAAGCCACTTGTTGAAAAGGGTGTCATCTCGCAGATGCAGTTCAAGCAGACCGAGGAGAGGTATCTCGCCGCCCAGAGCCAGGCGCAGGCCGCGAAGGCGGAGGCTGACAGGGCCTCGCTCGAGGCAACAGCAGCCATTCAAGGCGTGAACACCGATGTTGCCCGGCTCCAAGCCGAACTGGACAGCGCCAAATACGACCTGGAACAAACCGTCGTCCGCGCCCCGACCGATGGCGTCGTCGTCCAGCTCTTCCTCCGGCCGGGCATGTACGCAGTCCCCATGCCGATGCGGCCGGTGATGGTGTTCATGCACAAAGAACAGCCCACATTCGCCGGCGCCTTCCTTCAGAACAGCGCGCAGCGGATCATCGAGGGCTCGGATGCCGAAGTCATCCTTCCTGCCGTCCCCGGCCGGTTTTTCAGAGCCAAGGTCGTCAGCTCGGGCGCCTACATCCCGCAGGGGCAGCTGCAGCCCAGCGGAACGCTTGCCGATCCCGAGCAGATCAAGGGCGATGGGAGGATCATCGTCGGGATTGAGTTTCAGGAGGACCTTTCAAAATACCAGATCGTTCCGGGCAGCGTGGGCAGCGTCGCGATTTACACCCATCACATGCACCACCTCGGGATCCTGCGCAAGGTCCTGCTGCGGATGAAATCGTGGACGAACTTTATCTTCAGCGACGGGCACTGAACGCGGCCGCTGTCCATGGTAAGGTCCCGGGAATTCGGCCTTCTCTCTTGACCTTCCCGATTGCGGGCAGACCTCCAGCGGACTTTTCGAATGAACCTTCTTTGCTCGGACACATTGCTGGAATCGCTGGACTGGATCCCGCGTCCGCGGCTGGCGGCGCTCCGCCGGCTCGGCCTGGCGACGCTCGGCGATCTCATCCGCCATTTTCCGAGGCGCCACGAAAACCGTGTGAAGTTCGACCGCTTTCCGGACCAGGCCTCCGACGACGCGCTCTGCCTGTACGGGGCCGTGCGGAAGACGAGCTACCGGAGGTTCGGCCCGCGAAGGATTTTTGAGATCCGGGTCGAGGACGAGTCGGCCGGCGTGCTGAGCTCGCCGCTCGTCTGCCGCTGGTACAACATGCCGTGGGTGCAGAAGATGATCGCGAGCGACGACCGGATCGTCCTCTACGGAAAGCCGCGCCTGCGCTCGCAGCAGGTCGTGATGGAGCACCCGGATTTTGAGGTCATCGAGGAGGATGCCGCGCAGTCGATCCACTTCGACCGGATCGCGCCCGTGCACCCGGCGGGCGACGGCATCAACACCCGCGTGATGCGCGAGCTCGTCTACCGGGCGCTTCAGGAGACCGATCTGGCAACGGTCCCGCTCCTCTGGCCGGGGGAGGGCGGGCGGAGCCACGTCTGGCGGGCGGTGCATTTTCCGGAGAGTGAGGGCGAGCAGGAGGCGGCTCGGGCGCGCCTGGTCCGCGAGGAATTTTTTGGGATCCAGCTGATCGTCTGTTCGCGCCACGCGGCGGCCTCGGCATCGGGGGGGATCGCACGCGCGGGCACCGGCGAGCTCTGGCCGAAGGTCGAGGCCGCGCTGCCGTTTGATCTCACCCCTTCGCAGCGTGAGGTCATGGCCGGGATCTCAGCCGATCTGGCAGCGCCTCGCCGGATGAACCGCCTCCTGCAGGGGGATGTCGGCTCGGGGAAGACGCTCGTGGCGCTGCGCGCGATGATCCAGGCGGCGGAGTCCGGTTGGGAATCCGCCCTCATGGCTCCCACCCAGATCCTCGCTGAGCAGCACTACCTGAATTTTCGTAAGATCCTGGATCCGCTCGGAATCCCCGTCCGCCTGCGCACGGCTTCCAAACAGGAAACGTCCGAAGATTTGCCGTTGGTTCCCTTCGGGCGCGGGGAGATTCCCCCGCTCATCGTGGGAACGCACGCCCTCCTCTTTGAGGGATCTGGGTTCGATCGGCTCGGGCTCGTCGTCATCGATGAGCAGCACAAGTTCGGCGTCCTCCAGCGCTCGCGCCTGATCGCACGCGGCGACGCGCCAGACGTGCTGGTGATGACCGCCACCCCGATCCCGCGCACGATCACGCAGACGCTTTACGGCGACCTCGACGTCTCGGTGATCCGCGGGAATCCGCCCGGCCGCGGCCGCGTGATCACCGCCGTGCGCGAGCCCGCCAAGCTTCCCGACATCATCGCGTTCCTGAAGACGAAGCTCGCCGAGGGCCGCCAGGCGTACATCGTCTACCCGCTCGTGGATGAGTCGGAGAAGCTGGAGGCCAAAGCCGCCCGTGTGGAATTTGAAAAATGGAGCGCCCTCCTCGCCCCGGCTCCCGTCGGGCTCGTCCACGGACGCCTGCCCGCGGAGGAGAAGGAATCCGTGATGCGCAGGTTCCGGGACGGACAGGTTGCCGTGCTCGTCGCCACCACGGTCATCGAGGTCGGCGTTGATGTCCCGAACGCCTGCCTCATGATTGTCGAGGACGCCGCCCGGTTCGGGCTTTCGCAGCTCCATCAGCTCCGCGGACGGATCGGACGCGGCTCGGAAAAATCGTATTGCATCCTCCTCCAGGAATCCCCGGACGAGGCGGCGCGCAAGAAGCTGGCGGTTCTGGAGGAAACCGCCGACGGGTTCGAGATTGCCGAGGCCGACCTGCGCCTCCGAGGTCCGGGCGATCTCCTGGGCACCGCCCAGACCGGCCTGCCCCCAATCCGTCTCGGCGATCTGCTCCGCGACGGGGACATCATGACCGAGGCCCGCGCGGCAGCACGGGAGCTCATTCTCAGCGACCCCAACCTGGCTGAATCCGGCCACGAACCGCACCGCGCGTTTGTGGAAAAGTCGCGGGCCCTGCATCTGTTGGCCGCCGAAGGGGCCTGATCCGACGACCTCAGGCCGGAAGGCAGCCGATTTTTTCGAGGATCCTCGGAACCGCGACATGCCGAGCGATGAGGTCCTGGATGCGATCAATTTTTTGTGTGTCCCCGGGCATGGTTTTGACCGTCATCGAGTGGATCCGCTGGGCGATCGTGTAGCTGTCCATCGGCGAGAGGATGACCGGCAGCGGGGTCTGGCCGAGCATCTCGAGGAGCCTGCCGTGCGGTCGGAGGTCGTCGGAAAGGACCAGCCCGGCCAGCGGGCCGCCCTCCGGCTCCATCGACCGGGACAGCGCGGCGAGCACGACATCCTCGCGGTCCCCGGGCACCACGAGCAGCGTGCCCGCCTTCACCCCGACAAACAGATTGGCGGAGCTGACGGCGCCGATGATGACCTGCTTGCTCCGCTTGCGGCCCCTCCTGGCGTTGTAGAGAAAATCCCCCCGGACATGCTCGCAGATCTGCTGGAGCGTCGGCTCGGCGAGCATGCTTTCCATCGGCACGATGCCGAGGAGCTCAAGGCCGATCCGCTCGAACCCGCGGCCGGCAAAATCCGCAACCGCATCGAGCTTCTCCGGCAGCACCTTGTTCATGATGACGCCGATGACCTCGACCCCCTCGCGGTCAAAGAGCGCCTTGTTCAGCGCCGCCTCGTCGATCGGCTTTCCGATTCCTCCCTGCGTCACCAGGACGACCTTGGCGGAAAGCAGGCGCGCGACGCTCGCATTCGAGAGGTCGAACGTCGAGCCCACGCCGGCATGCCCGGTCCCCTCGATGATTGCAAAATCTTTTTCCCAGCACGCGCGGTCGAACGAGTGCTGGATCCGCCGGACGAGGTGCTCGTGGTTCGAGTGGTTGATGTAGCGGCGGGTAAAGTCCGGTTCGACCGCGATCGGGCTCATGTCCTCGATCGGGATTTCTGTGCCGAACGTGTCGCGGATCAGGACGCTGTCCTCATCGATCCGCTTGCCCTCGATCTCGGCAAACCTCTGCCCGACCGGCTTGATGAATCCGATCCGCCGGAAGCGCTCGCGCAGCGTGGCGTAGAGCCCGATGGAGGCGGTCGTCTTTCCGGCGTTCTGCTCCGTGGCGGCGATGAACAGGCGGGGGGTGACGGCGTTCACGTCCCGCTACTCCCCCTGCTCGGGATACAGTTTCCGGTACTCGATCGCCTGGAGCCCGGCCAGGGCGGCCATGCTCACGACCTCCTCGACATCGGCCCCGCGGGACAGGTCCGCCGCCGGACGGGTGAGGCCGAGGATCAGCTGGCCGAACGTCCGGGAGGCCGCACAGTAGTGGATCATCTTGGCCGCGATGTTCCCGCTGTTCAGGTCGGGGAAAACCAGGACGTTCGCGCGGCCGCCCACGAGCGAGGGCCCCATCTTCTTCTCCGCGATCGCCGGGTCGAGCGCGGCATCCGCCTGCATCTCGCCGTCCACCGCGATCTCGGCGCCGATCTTTGCAGCCAGCTGGCGGGCGAGCTCGGTCGCGCCGGCAACCTTTTCGGCCGAGGCCGAGCGGGCGCTGCCCTTCGTGGAAAAGCTGAGGAGCGCGACGCGCGGGCGCTTGCCAAAAACCTGGCGCGCGAGCAGGCCGGTCTGCACGGCAATCGAGGCGAGCTGCTGCATCGTGGGGTCCGGGACGACGCCGGTGTCGGCAAAAAACATGACCCCGTCATCGCCGAGCGATTTATTTTCGAGCTCGACGATCGTGCAGCCGGAGACGACCTCGGCATGCGGGAGCGGCTTGATCAGGTTCAGGAGCGGGCGCAGGAGGACGCCGCCGTACGAGCTCACGCCGCCGACCAGGGCATCGGCCAGCCCGTACTGGACCATCATGGCGGCAAAGTAGTTGTGGTTGCTCATCACCGCGCGGCTGTCCTTCAGGCCGGCGTTGCGGTAGCGCTCGAGGCGTTCGAGCCGCTGGCAGAACGTCGGGAGCTCGGACGATGTCTCCGGGTTGATGATCGCGACGTGGTCGAGGCTCACACCTTCCGCCAGCGCGACCCGCTCGATGACGTCGCGCTTGCCCAGAAGCACCGGCACCCCGAGGTCGCGCTCGTAAAACGATTGCGCCGCGCACAGAACCCGCGCATCGTCCCCATCTGGAAACACGATGCGCTTCGGGTGGCGCTTCAGCTTCTCAAAAACGGAATGGATAAAACTCATGGCAGTCGCACATAAGCTGGAGAAGAATTCGAAGGGAGACAAGGAGAACATCGCGATGATGGCGCGGGGCCGGACGATCGCGTTCCCGAGGCGGCCGCTGATCATGGGGATCCTGAACATCAACGACGACTCGTTTTCCGGCGACGGGAAGCTCGATCCGGACTGGGCGCTCGGCCGGGCGGCAGAAATGGTTGCCGCTGGCGCCGATGTGATTGACGTGGGCGGGGAGAGCGCGCGGACGAACCGCGCGGCGGTTGCCGAAGACGAGGAGTGGTCGCGCATCGCACCCTTCCTGGACGCGTTCGACGCCCGGATGTCGGCAGCCTCGCCGCGCGATGCCGTCCAGGTTTTTCCTCCGCTGCTCTCGGTCAACACCTGGCGGACCGGGGTGGCGGAGAACGCACTTCGCGCCGGCTGCGACATCCTCAACGACATGAGCGCCCTGCCTTCGGACGCGCACGCCCGACTCTGCGCTGCGGCTGGCACGGCCCTCCTCATCATGCATTCGAAGGGCGCGCCGAAGGTCCCCCACACCCACGTCGCCTACCCGGATGTCCTCGACGAGCTGGCCAGGTTTTTTGACTCCCGCATCCGGCTGGCCGAATCGGCCGGTCTTCCGCGAGAGGCGATCATCCTCGACCCGGGGATCGATTTTGCCAAGCAGGCGGAGGACAACCTGCGGATCTACCGCGGGCTTTCCCGCCTCCAGCAGCTCGGGCGGCCGATCCTGCTGCCGGTCTCGCGCAAGGGAACGATCGGGCAGGTGCTCGGGATTGCGAACCCGGCCGACCGCGATGCCGGGACGGTCGCCTGCCTCGTGGCGGGTGCCCTGCGCGGCGCCTCGATTTTCCGGGTCCATAATGTCGAGGCCGCCTGGCAGGCCCTGAACGTCCTGGAGGTCGTCGCATGAGCCAGGAGCCCGGGCCTCGGTGGCATGAGAAGCCCGCGCTGGTCTGGGCGTGGTGGGCCACACGATTTGTCCTGGGGGCCATTTTCCTCTGGGCGGGGATTGTCAAAGCCGGCGCGAGCGAGGGCTTTGCTGTGGCGCTCGCGCCATTCACGATCCTGCCTGAGCCTTGGCTCGCACCGTTTGCTATCGGGCTCGCCTGGACCGAAATCATTGCCGGAATCCAAATCCTCCTTCCCCGCGTGCACATTGTCGGGGCAGGGATCATCTTTCTGCTCTCGATCGTCTTCATCGGCGTCCTGACCTGGGCGCTCTCGCAGGGGATCATCGTCAGCTGCGGATGTTTCGGCGGCGATGCCCCTCCCTCGGCCTCGGCCATGCTGGCCGCGATCATCCGGGATGTCGCGATCGCCGCCGCTGCCGCAGGGGTCATCCTTTTCAAGATGAGGCGCTGCTCTGGTCAAGCGATTCCCCATCAGGATCCACGGGCGTGAGCCGACTTTTCAATCGCATTTCCCAAGGTGATGGCGTGAATTTTCAAACCGTGACTGAGGATACTCAAAAACCGTTCGACTGGCGAGCGCTGCGTTGCAGCGATTGCTGATGGTTCATTTTTCGCTGCGGTGCCGGGTGGGGATCAATGACAAGCAATCCGATGCGGGCGGCCAGATCGGCTTGTCGGGTGTCACTTGTGACAAATTCGTTCGCGCCCGAAAGACGGGCAACCGCAACATGCAGTGCATCGAGCGTGCAACCCCCCGTGGTTGAGGCGAAATTGTCCGACAGCAGCCGGCATTCCCGCCATACGTGATTCCAGTCCACCTCCGCGATTTGCAGAACCCCACATTTGAGATCATCCATGATGAGATCAATTCCTGCCGCAGGCGGAAGCCATGCTGTTACATGGGTGGGAGGGAAAGAAGTCAGTATGGGATCCGAATCATCGGATGCTCTTTATCGAAGTCTTTCGTGTTCCGTGTGACGAGGATGCACCCTTCGCTGTCTGCCGTAGCCCAAATCACAGCGTCGGGAAGTTTGAGCCGGTGCTTTCTTCGCGCCTCGACAGCAAGGTGCGCGACTCGCGAGGAGAGTTCAACGATTCGCATGGACTCCAGAAGCCCCTTGGCGGCTGCTATTTCGGACTCGGTGTCTGCCCCACACATAATTTCCATCCACGAGATCACCGAATAGCGGAGGTCGTCGTAACGTTCGATCTCCTCAGCAGCCCTCGTGTCCCCTTGGAGAAAATCAATCAGCACGTCGCTGTCCAGGACCGCTCTCATCTATCCCATTCGGCACGCGCTGCCTCGACATATTCGCTGCTGTTTAACTTCTTGCCTGCCCAGGCACCAAAAGCGTTCGCGCGGGGGTTGAAATTCTGGGTTGAAAGAGCATCGCGAACAGCTCGCCGAACAGCCTCGGCTCGTGAAATCCGTTCCCGCTGACACCACAAGTCAAGACCGTGCATTTGTTCCTTCGGCAAATCAACAATTGTTCTCATGATGACATCATCATATATCAGAAGATCTGATTGTCAACGGATCGCGCTTTCAATTTCTACGGGATGGTCCTGACCAAACTGCCGGACATATTCAGCTTCCTCGTCGGGCATCTGGTCAATAAGGGAGGCCAATTCTTTGAGGGTGCCGTTGCTTTTTTCCATGTGCGGAATGAGCCGCTGGCGGACAAACCCGGAGATGAGGGTCTTGAGTTCGAGGCGGGCGTTATAGACTCCGAACCGGCCGTTGGCGTGGCGCTCCATGGCCCCCAGCTCTTCCAATGCGCGCAGCCCCAGGCTCACTGATCCCATGTTTTTTGATTTCCTTATGTGTTCACCCGGAACTCCGTGGTTCAAAAACGTTTTTCGGGCTTATACGCGTTGAGTCGCTTTATTTGCGGGCAAAATCCGAATCCAGGCTGAAAGGTGTGCGACCTTCCTTTTGCGCGATTACCAGAATTTGATCGTCTCCTGGATCCTCCGGCAGGTCAGCCCGCGACGAGCCGGAGTCCGAAGGCGAGCCAGAGCGGGATCGTGACGAGCCCGACGAGCGATGTCGCGAGGACGATGCGGATTGCGGTCGGGATGTCTCCGCTGTGGGCGCGCGCAAGCACAATCGGGAAAACGGCGGACGGCATCGCCGCTTGGACGACGAGCACGGACCGCAGGGCCGGATCGGCGGGAAGAAGGAGGGCGGCACCGAGGAGCATGGCGGGCAGGATCCCGAGGCGAAGCGCGAGGCTCAGGCCGGTCGCCCTGTACCCGCTCCTCAAGGCATGCGGGGTGGCATAATCCGCGAGCAGCGCCCCGCTGAGCAGGAGGCCGAGCGGCACCGCGCACATCCCGAGCATGTGCCAGGCTGTGTCGACAGACCCGGGGATCCAGCGCTCCGCGCCGGCGAGGTTCAAGATGAGGGCGGCGACGACAGCGATGATCGGAGGGTTCCAAAGCGGCTCCCACCAGCGCCGCCCAGCCTGGCGGCCGGCGATCGTGGTCACCGCGATGCTCCACATCGCCACTTCCACGCCAAGGTTGAAGGCAAAAAGCACGCCGACGACCTCGCGGTCAAAGAGCGCCTGACAGAGGGGGAGCGGGATGTAGCCGTAGTTCTGGAGGCCGGCCGTGCAGGCGAATGTCCGACGCACCGCATCCCCGCTGAGAAACAGGCGGGCGGCAAGGGCTGAGACTCCGACGCCGACGGCCACCGAGGCAAAGCCGGCCAGCGGCGGCAGAACCAGGTTGGCCGGGCGCACGAGCGCCTCGTTTCCGATGATTACGTCCAGCGCGAGGCAGGGGATGAAGAGGTTGATCATCACGCCGAGGAGCGACTGGTCGGCCTCGGCGGTGAGGATTTTTCCGCGACGCATCGCGTACCCGGCCCCGATGATCAGGAAGACGGGGAGAACGATCTGCAGGAGCCGCCAGGTTTCGGTCATCTCAGCGGCCAAACATCAGATTGCAGATGATGACCGAGGCCACGACGCCCGCGAGGTCCGCGCAGAGCCCGGCGGGGACCGCATGCCGGGTTCGCTTCACGGCCACGGATCCGAAATAGACGGCGAGCACATAGAACGTGGTCTCCGTGCTGCCCATGATGCTCGCGCCCATCCGGGCGATCAGGCTATCCGGCCCATGGGCCTGCACGAGCTCGGCAAAAAGTCCGTTCGCGCCGCTTCCGCTGAGCGGGCGCATGAGCACGAGCGGGAGGAGGTCGGGAGGAAATGAAACCGCTGCCAGGGCGGGCTCGAGCGCCTTCGTGATGAGGGCGATCCCGCCAGCCGCCCGGAACATCGCCACCGCCGCCATGATTGCCACGAGGTAAGGGATGATCCGGATCGCCACCTGGAACCCCTCCTTCGCTCCCTCCACAAATTCCTCATACACCGGCACCCGGCAGAGAGCGGCATAGAGAGGGAAAAACCCGATAAGGAACGGGATCGCCAGGTACGAGATGGCATCGACGGCCGCCAGCAGCCCGCCGCGGCCGGCCTGCGCGGGCGACCCCGCGAACTGGATCGCAAACCACACAAAACATGCCAGGAAGACCGCAAGGAGGACGGTCCCCCAAGCGGTGGGCCGCCGCGCGCGTTCGCCCCCGGCTTCCACCTCGCCCACCCAGGCGGGCCGGGCGGGCATGTCCGCAGCCGGAAGCGCATACATCGGAAGCCGCTCGAAAAATTTGACGGCTGCGATCCCGGCGATCGTCGAGCAGCAGGTGGCAAAAAACGCGGTCCCGATAATCTGGGTCGGGGCTTTTGATCCCGCTGCGGCGAGGATCGCGATCGTCGTGGCCGGGATGAGCTGGACCGAGCTGGTATTGATCGCGAGGAACGTGCACATCGCATTCGTCGCGGTCCCGGGCCTCGGGTTCAGGGTCTCGAGTGCCTGCATCGCGCGCAGTCCGAGCGGGGTGGCCGCATTGCTGAGCCCGAGCATGTTGGCCGCCGTGTTCATCACGATCGCCCCCATCGCCGGGTGCGCAGCCGGCACGTCGGGGAAGAGCCACTTTAAAACCGGGCGGAGCGCGAGCGCCAGGATCGTAACCAGCCCGGACTTCTCGGCCAGCTTCATGAGCCCGAGCCACAGAGCCATGATCCCGGCCAGCGGAAGCGCGATGACCATGACCGCGGTCTTGCACGCCTCGAACGCGGCGACGGAAACCTCCTCGAGCTGCCCGGTAAACCCGCCCATGAGCACCGCCAGCACCACCAGCCCGAGCCAGATGTAATTTAACATCCGCCCACCATGCGGAGGAATTCGCGGGAAATCAATCGCCCGCCGGACCAGGGGCCAGGATTTTTCCGGCCCGGCGAGGCGAATAGCTCAGCCGATTACCGATGAGCCAGCCTCCGGCGGAGGGCGATGCCTGCGGCGGAGGCGAGCAGGAGGAGGGCCGTCGCGGGTTCGGGCACGGCCGAGTAGTTGAGGACAGTCGTGTTGGCGGCATGTTCATACCAGAAGCTGCCGGCAGGAAAACTTTGCGAGGGAAAGCCCATGAACGTGCGGTTGGCGGCGGAGGCGCGGCCGGAGTAGGTGAAGAGCGTCCACTGGTGGTTCGAGTCCCAGAAGGCATTCCCGCTATTTGGATCGAGTCCGGATTGGAAGTCAAAGAACAGGGAGACCGTGTCGATGGAGCTGCCGAACGTGGCCTCTGGATTGGAAAAAACCAGGCTGTTCCAGCTGGTTCCGGCCGAGCCGTTGGAGTTATCGACAAGCGAACCGAGCGACCAGATGAACGCGGCCCCGGCCTCGGCGGTGATGAGTCCGTCGAACGTGAGGGTGCCTGCGCCGAAGTTGGGATCGGAGGCGATGTATCCGTTGAGCGTGACGTTGCCGGTGACCGTGCCATGCCCGCGGAGCGTTGCCCCCTGAACCGGGCCCGACGGGCCGCTGTTGCTCTGGATCCCGACAGCGGCCAGCGTCCCGCCATCGAGGTGGATCGTCGAGGAGGCGGAGGCGGTGACGTTTCCGCTGACGGACCCGCTCGAGCGGACGTGAAGGTTCGCCCCCGTGCGCACGGAGATGTCCGATGTTCCAACCGCTCCGGCGGCATCGAGGACGAGGGAGCCGGCGTTGACGTAGGTGGTTCCGCTCAGCCCGGGCGAGGCCGCCCCAAGGGTCAGATCGCCGGGTCCAAACTTGACCAGCCCGCCGGTTCCGGTGATCGCGGAGTCGATCGTCCCGCCCGCCGCGCCGGTGAAAATCGCAGCCTGCGATGAGCCGAAGGTGAGCGCCGGGGCGGAAATCGTGCCGCCATTGAAGATCACTCCCGCCGGGGCTGAGCCCGCCCCGACGCTCAGCGTGCCGTTTCCCGCGATTGTCACATTTTCGATTGCGAGGCCGGTGACGCTCACCGCTCCCGTCATCGTCTGGTTGCTGGTGGCGCGGTAGAGGTCTGTTGAGCTTGCGGCATTGATATCCCCGCCGACGGTCGTGGCGGCCCGGAACCCATCCGCCACATCGTACGTCAGGAAATGCCCGCTGCCGCCCGACATGCCGACGATATTTCCGCCGACGGTTCCATTTGTGACGGTCGGGAGGTTTGATCCCGATCCGCTGACGAGCAGCTTTTCGGTGCCGCCAAGGTCGTCCGCTTCGATGATGAGCGTCGGGGCATTGCCGAGCTGCACAAGATTCGCCAGCCCGTTGCCGGAATTTCCGCCGATCGTCACCGTCAGCGTGGGGTTTGCTCCCCGGCGGAGCGAGATGACATTGCTCCCGGAAAACGAGACGACCGCTCCAGGGTTGGGGCCATCGTCAGCGCGCGAGGCCAGAGCGAGAGCGACAGCGGCCGGCGTAGAATCCTCCGGATGGAGGTGGATCTGCCCGGTTCCGGAAAGCGCGATCGAGCCGGTGCCGAAGGCGTCGCCCGAACCCGCCCGCGCGACGACCGCGCCGGCTTTGATTTCATGGTCGCCGGTCAGCGTGACCTCATTGCGAAAAATCAAGCGGCCTTCGCCGGTCTTCGTGATCCCCCCGGCCCCGGTGACCCGGGCGTCAACGGTGAGGTCGCCCCCTCCGGTGTTGAGAGCCGTCGCGGACGAGATCACCCAGTCCGCCGGAGTGAATCCGTTCGTGGGCAGCTGGCTGGCATCGAGGCGGATCTTGAACACCTGCTCCAGGATCCCGTAGCTCCCGATCGTTGGACCAACCACCGGCGTATCGAACTGAAGATACGTCGCATTGCCGAGGCTCGGGTTCGTATTCGCCGGGGTCGCTACAAAATCGGCCATCGCCAGCGTCTGCTCGACATTCGCCGGCAGGTTCGGAACATCGAGGAGGGCGTTGGGAAAAGGATTGTGCACCGTCAGTGTGTCCGTCGCTCCCTCGGACTGCCCGGTAATGACGACAAAATGCCCGCCATCCCGCGTGAAAACACCTCCGCTTTCGTAATACCAGCCAATCAGGCCGATCAGGATATTCTGATCGACGTTCTCTGCCGCAATCTCGGAAACCGTCCGATGATTGCCGTCGTTTGACGAGGTGATCGTTCGGTCCGCCATCCCGATCCCCTTGGCCAGCAGGTATGTCGAAACCCCATCGAGAACCCCGGACGAATAGGAACCGCCGGAGTCGCTCGTGCCCGCCAGCCCGGAGAGCACCTTCACCAGGTTCAGGTAGTCGGGAGTCGGCTCGAGCAGCTGCGTGAATCCCGCCGCGTTCAGGTAGCCGATCGCCATCGCCGCCGATGTCGGCCCGCAGTATGACGATCCGTCAAACGGAAGAGCCGCCCCGTTTGGTCCAAAATCCGTCTGAACCAGATCGGGGGTCGCCGAATTTTTATCCGGCCAAACTTCGGCTTGCAGGGCCCCCAGTCCGAAAAAAAGCATGACGCAGGACAAGAATTTTCCCCTCATAATCCGCCTTTACTCGAAGTGCTGCGGAATGTCACGGGCATTCCTGGGTTCTGGTGGTGGCCGCCCAACTGACGGCGTATTCTGTTGGGCGGTCTCCAGCAGATGAGAACAAGGCCGCCTGAGAAGCAGGCCGTGGAAAAATATCCTTTGCGGTCGGGGTTGGGGCCAATACGTTGGAGTCATGGCGGAAAGCGGCTCCAATCCCCCTCTCACTGCCAGCTCGCTGTATCAAGGATTGCGTGCGATCTGGGATACGGAGTTTCCGAAGACATGTCCGAAGTGCCAGCGGGTCTACGGATCCTTTGAGGAGTACTTGGTGGATACCCTGCCACTGGAGCACAGCAGCGGGCTCATGGGGTACTCGATCCGGGATCCGGAGCAGCAGGTCGGGCTCTTCAGGAACTGCGAATGCGGGACGACGATCATGGCGTTCTGCCATGATCGGCGAGATATTTCCGAGGCGGGGAACAAACGCCGCGAGCTTTTTGGAGAGCTGATGAACCGTCTCATCGACCACGGGGCCCCGGCGGAGGATGCGAGGAGGAGGCTGCTGGAGGAGCTGCGCAAAACCCCCGACATCGAGGCGTTCCTCAAGGCGGTCCAGTCACCCTCCGAGTAGGCGGACCCCGGCCCTCCGGAGCGACTCGCTCCACTTCTCACAAAACGCGGCATTTTCAGCCAGCTCGGCGAGCGTGGCGGCAGGGACGTCCGGCCACCCGGCGTCGATCGCGCGGATTTTTTCTGACAGGTCGTGCTGTCTGGCGGCGAGCGTCTTTGCGGCCGCCTGGAGAGAGGTTTGGAGGGCGACCGTTTCCTTCTGGAGGAGTGCGGCGGCGATCGACGAGGTGGCAAGATCTCGTTTGGCGGCGAGGGCCTCGGCCGACTGGCTGAGCCCACCGACGAGGGAAAACATCTCAAAATCCGGTGAAAGCCCGGGTTCCGGAGTGAACGCGGGGAAAGTGATTTCAAGCAGGTGCCGCAGGCGCGAGGCCTCGGAGGAGAGGGTTTTGCGGGCGGCATTGAGCCGGGTCAGAGCGGCAGCATCGCCGCCGTTGCGGTCCGGATGGCTGCTGGCGGCGCGCTCGCGAAAGCGGGCCTCGACGAGCGTGGGATCGACGTGCGGACGGCGGGGCACGCCGAGCTCGGCGAAGGCGTCGGTCACGCGGCGAAGCTCTCGCCGCAAGAGCAGTGGGCGACGGCATTCGGATTGGTCACTTTGAACCCGCCCTTTTGCAGGTCGTCGCTGAAGTCCAGCTCCGAGCCGCTGACGAAAAGCGCGCTTTTGGGATCGATGACGACCCGGACCCGGTTCGACTCGACGACGATATCGCGGTCGGCCGGGCCGTCCACGAGGTCCATCTTATATTGCAGGCCGGAGCATCCCCCGCCGATCACCGCGACGCGCAGGGCGCCCTGCGGGCGCCCCTGTTTTTCGAGCAGCCCGCACAGGCGCCCGCTCGCCGCGTCGAGGACGCGGATCAGCTTTTCATTACCGATGCGAAATTGTGCCATGCCTCACAATGCACGGGACCGGGCGGAGCGCAAGCCGATCAGAACCACATTCCCATCATGGCCGGGTCATCCCATTCGCCCGGGAACCCGTAATCGAAGGGCGCGGCACCCCAGTAGTACGGGTTGTTGAAGTAGGGATGGTTGTCCCACTTTTTGCCGCCGGTTTGATCGCGCTTGGTGGCCTCATAAAACCCGACCGACTGGCCGAGGTAGTTGACGAGCGTCGATCCGGCACCGGCATCGCCGAGCTTTTCGAGCTGGGCGTTGGTCAGCCGGTACGGGGCCCTCGTGCTTTTGAGGTAGGAGACGATCGCGGGATCCGGGATCTTATCCTGGACGAGCCCGAGGATGTCCGGGTACGTGAGCACCCGCCCGCCATGGATCCTGGCATAGGTCCCCGAGTCCACTCCAGAGGCAGCGAGGCGCTGGAGGACGAGCGGTGTCGGGGCGGGGCCGCTGGCACAGGCGGCCAGGAACAGGGCTGTAACTAGGAGAATGGGTCTCATGCGGGCAGTCTAAGCCCATCGGCGCGGGCAGGCGATCAAAATCCTTGGCGCGCGCCGGAATCCGGAATCCCTCGCGACCAAAATTGCGGGAAGTTTGCACAATGACGAAACTGTTCAGCGGGCGCTTCCTCTGGTAGAAGGAGAGTACCGTGAATCCCCGCCCTGCTGCCGCCGCTACCCCCGGGAACCCTGCTCCGGATCCGATCTGCCTTTCGGCTTTGCGCCTTGCGGCTGTTGACGATCACGGGGTCGTCCATTTTGGATTGCAGTTGCTGGCGGAGGAGGAAGGGTTCGAGTGGGTGGGCTCGGCGAAGGACCCTGCGGGCGCGTTGGGCCTGGTGGAGAGTGCCCGCCCGGACCTGCTGGTTCTCGACCTGGTGCTCGGCGGGCGGGATCGTCTGGATTTGCTTGGCGAGGTGCGCCGGGTCTCACCCGCCACCCGCGTGCTGGTGTATTCGGGTCTGGCCGAATCGAGCTACGGAGCACGTGTTTTCGGCCTGGGGGCTTGGGCATTCATCCCAAAGAGCGGGGAAATGACGGACCTCCGGCAGGCATTGCGGTGCGTCGCTCGCGGGGAGATTTGGGCCAGCGCGGCCGTTTTGCGCGAGCTCAGCGGTGCGGGCGGACGCTCCGCGCGCGAGGGATCAGCCGGGCTGAGCGACCGGGAACTGCACGTCTATCGCCTCCTCGGCCAAGGACATCGCCCCCGATCCATCGCCGAAGAGTTTTGCCTGAGCGCCAAAACGGTTCATACGTATTGCGAGCGCCTCAAGGAGAAGCTCGGATGCGATTCGCTGGAGTCCCTCCAGCAGCGGGCCATAGAGGAATCCGAAGAATGACTTCTGCCACAGGAAGCCACCGGCCGCCGTCCGTCGAAGCCGACCGCTCGGAGTTCCAGCGGCAGCTCGTCGAGGCGAACGACCGGCGCCTGCAGTGGCTGCTTCTGGGGCTGATCACAGCGAATGGGGTGATGGCATTTTTGGGTCACGAACTCGGGCCCCTCGCCTCGTTGCTCCCGCGCACCGGGCAGCTGATGGAATTTTTGGTGAGCCCACTTCTGCTGGGCTTGCTTTGGCTCCTGCGCGGGCGTCCGACAGCGCAGCGGAGCGTCTTCATCCGGGTGGTAGTGGGGGTAGAGTCGCTGGCTTGCGCGTGGTATTTTTACGCGGCTTTGCCGGTTTTCGGACCGACCGCAGTCTTTGCTCTGACCATCATCGCGTTCGGCGTGTTCGTGTTGGTCCCGCCGGGGGTGTTCGCCGCGCTCATCCTGCCGGCGACTCTTTTCCACATCGTGCTGGCGGGGATCTCCCCCGCGCCGCTGGCGGTGAAGATGCTCGTTGCTCTGCACGGGGTCGTTGCCTCAGCCCTCGCACTCTTTGCCCAGCACCTCCTCTTCGGGGCAAAGAGCGCGGAGTTCGAGCGCGACTGCGAGCTCGCGCATGAGACCGAAGCCCTGCGGCAGAACAACCTCAAGCTAGCTGTCCGGTGCCAGGATTTGCAGGACACCACCGCCCTCGCCGCCCACGATCTGAAGGCCCCGCTCCAAAGCCTCGTGGCCGCTCTCCGGCTCGCCGCCCGGCGCAAAGAGTGGCGCTCCAAGCTTCACGCATCCCTCCTCAGCGAGGCCATCGCAACCTGCGTCGGATTGCTCGACCTCGGGGGACGGCTCCTTAATGACTACCAGGATGGACAGCACGGAAAAGACCCGGGGCGCCACGTCCGCGACCTCCGGGAGATCCTTTCAGATGCAACGGCCTCGTTGAGCGCGCGGGCCGGGGAGCGCAACATTGGCCTGCTATCCGATCTCCCCGCGGATCCCGCTTTCGCATGGATCGATCCGCCCACGCTGCGGGGTGCCATCGAAAATCTACTTGATAATGCCCTGACGTATTCCCCTCGCGGATCGCAGGTCACTCTCCGCCTCGCAAGCCGCGAGAGTGCCTGGCAGATCGACGTGTGTGATGAGGGGCCCGGCATACCGGCCGACGAGCGTGAGGGCCTGTTCACCCGCTTCTACCAGGCGGCCACGCGTGCGCCTGATGCCCCGCCGGGCAACGGATTAGGACTCTGGATTGCCCGTCAGCGGGTCGAGGCCCAACGCGGCGAACTTACCCTTGCCGAGAGCTCCCCCGGCGGCTCTGTCTTTCGGATTTCGCTGCCCGCAAGCTCACCCCGGTGAAAGCCTGAAGCCAGGCTTCACCATCTGCGGGGTTCGGTCTGGAACGCGGGGCCGCCGCGCTCGTAGGTGAGCCAATACCGCTCGGGCCGGTGGGCTCCGGTGTCGAAGATCCAAGCCGCCCCGTCCCGCTGCATCCGCACGTTTTGCTGGGAGAGTCCCGCAGCCTGATAGTGCAGATCCACAAACGCCGGCACCCAGCCTGGCTCAAAACGGACGACCGCGCCCCCGCGTCCGTTTGCGGTGATCAACAAACGGAAGGGCTCTGGACTTGGAGAGGTGGAAGTCGGGGTGGGAGTCGTGGTGGGAGTCGTGGTGGGAGTCGTGGTGGGAGTCGTGGTGGGAGTCGGGGTGGCCTGCGCGGCTGCCTTCGAATAGCGCGGCGTGCCATAAGCCGCTCCAGAGCGCTCGTAGGTAAAATACCACTCCGCGACACGCCCTCCCGTCCAATTCGGAATCTCCCAGATCCACTCCGCGCCCGCCTTCGCCATGCGGACGTTGAGCTGGCCTCCGCCATCAATCCGGTAGTGCAGGTCCACGAAAGCCGCCTTGACGCCGGGCCGGAATCCGATCCGGAGCGCCGGACCGTTCCCTACGGAAGCCGTCACGGAGTAATGATCGTGCGTCCCCACCGTCTCGCCTCCCGGTGTCGGCGCGGGTGTCGGCGCGGGTGTCGTTCCTCCCTGCTGAATAAATTCGCGAGTCGAGGTCGTATAGGCCGGTCCGCTGCGCTCATAGGTCAGCTCGTAGGAAATGACGTCTCCTGCGCGCAGACCGCCAATCTCCCATGACCACACACCTGCTGCCAGCCGCATGCGGACATTTTGTTGGCCATGCCCCGTGCGGCGGTAGTGCAGATCTACAAACCCGGCTGGAGATTGCGGACGGAATTCCACCAGCGCCCGGTCGGCTGTAAGAGACATCACGCGCAAATCATAGTGCGCCGCCCGATGAGGCCAGCCCTCATTTCCAGGCGTCGGAGCAGGCGTCGGAGCGGGTCCTCCGCCGGAGTTCCCACCGAGGCTCCAGGCGAGGGTTCTAGGTGGCACGTCGAGATGATTTCCATCTGAGAACGTAACTCTTCGGGGGGTCGGATCGGGGTTCCATGCGGCGTAGCGGTGGCCTTGGGGATGGAGAAAAACCCCGTAATGGGCGATGTCGGCAGTCACGGTCGGGTCGACGCGTCCGGCACGGTGCATGGAGTGGATCCAGTGGTAGGTTCCGGCACGGGTCTCCCCCCATTCGGGCGTGTAATTTTGCGGGAGGCCCGCGAGTGCCGCAGCCGGGTCATAGAGCGCGGTGACCTTGGCGTGGATGTCCTTCCAAGCATCATTCGAGCCACCGTGGGCGAGCATTCCGGCTTGGTTTTTGGCCAAATACTCAGGATAATGGCCAAGGTAAAGCGACCCCGGGGTCACCGGAAGGAAGTTGATGCCATGCACCTCCTCAATGGCACCGGCCCACCAGATGGCGTAGGCACCGCCGCTGCCCCAGAGAATGCCGAGCGTCTCGCGCCCGAAGCCCGGCGGGAAATTCACCCCATCCACATCGAACCAATACTCGCGGATGGCCGCCGCCTCGGTCGTGTAAAGGTAGACCCCTAAGTCGCGGAGCGTGACATTTCCGGTTACGCCTCCCCAGAGGAGGACGGCCGTCGCGAAATTCATGCCCTCGGACGAGGATTCCTGGTTGTTGCCTGCAGCGAAGAGCGCGGGACCATTGGCCCAGTTGAAGCCGGCAAAGGGATCAAAGTGGCGTAGGAACGGAAAGAGCGGGTCATTGCGGAAGGGGCTGTTGGCATCGCGGATGAGCAGATCGACCATCGGGGCGTAGCGCGCGGCCCAGGCCAGGTCCCGCATGCCGACCTGCGCGGCGGCCATGACGAAATACGCGTAGTGGAAGTGGTGGTCGTTGAGTTGGGTGTCGCTGGAAAATCCTGCCGGAAATCCGATAAGCGTGCCCCAGGCCGGCTCGTAGTAGAACGCCCCGCGCCAGTGGTCTCCCCGGAACCACGCCTCAAGCCGGTCGCGGATCTCCGCGAGGAACAGGTCGCGGGCCGCGACATGACCGACCTGCTCGGCGATGGGCAGGAGGTGGGCCAGGCGGCAGAGCGCCTTGCCCGTCCAGTAGGTGTCGACCGGAGGCGCATCCTGCCACCGCACGGCGTAGGGCTGCCGGTAGAGGTCGTCGACCATGCCAAACAAGCGGGCGGGATCATAGCCTGAGGACCCCGCGGCGGCCCAACCGGGCAGGGCCGGAAGCACGCCATGGAACGGGCGCACGGTGGAGAACTCCTTTCCTGTGAGCACGCGCATCTCGCCTCTCGGCCCCTCGTAGCTCCACCCGGTCAGTCCCGCGCTGGTGGAGCGCCACTGGTGGCGCAGCAAGGCCTGAGGAGGGGCGTCCACTGCCTGAGGCTCCCGCAGTACGGTTTCCAAGGCATAGGTGTTGGTCACGCGCGCCGCCGTCTCGTCGTATTTCCACGATACCCGCGAGCCCGTGACGGCGGCATGCGCCGCCCGCGCAAAGGCCTCGCGGGCCTCTGCCGATCCGTCGGGGAGCGCGGCGACCGTGAAGAAGTTCCGTCCCGCCAAGCTGGATCGGGCCGTGTTCCCGTGGAGCGCCCACGTCGATCCCGTCGGGCCAAACGCGGCGTAGTGGTTTTCACCGACCGAAAATGCGAGCACATGCCCGGCCTGGTGGCGGATCTCGACCGGGAACGGGAATGTCAGCAGTGCGTCTCCGCCGGTCTTGGTGAAGTAGGCCATGGGGAGGCCGCGACCGATCGTGGCGCGCAGGCTCTGGGCTCCGGCCGGCCACAGGACATCGACGGTCCAATCCCCGTACCCATCAACGCGAGTCTCCGGGGCGGCGAGGCCCACAAGCCCCACGCGCACCTCCTCGCGGTAGGGAAATTGGAACTCCTTCGCGCTCCAGCCACGTCCCGTCGGGGTCTCGCCGGTCATCGTGAACGATGCGCTCGTGCCCATCCCAAGGCCGCCGGCATTGGTTCGAAACGACAGCGGGTGAGCGTGCAGGTTTTCGGAGAACGCGTTCTCCGGATGAAACCGCCAGATCAGCGACGACCACCAGCCGTTCGTGGGATGCGGCGCGCGCAGCTGGGATGTCACCTGCGGCACGGCCGCCTGAAGGTTGCGGTCCGACGGGCCCGCCCCGCCGGCAGGCAGCCCGGACTGATAGGCGCCGGCTCCAGCCGGAATTTTCTCCGCCTGCAAGGCGCCCGCCAGTCCGAGCCAGGCCCCCGCAGCCAACACCGAAGCGAATGGCGATCTACAAGATTTTGTTATCATGGCGACAGTCTAAGTCCATTGCGACCGTGCTGTCTGTCGGACGCCGTTCTTATTCTTTTGTAGGAAAGTTTCCTGCGCGGCCTTGAAGGGAGGCATCGGTGGTCATGAGGCTCCGGCTGGCCGTGCGCTGGAATCCATCGCCGATGGAGGTGCTTGTAAGCTGTACAGCGATGTTATGCGCGAGGCGGATCAAGGCCTTGCCCCGTGAACATCATTTTCGTGCCGGAGGCCAAGGGTGAGTCCTGAACGGACATTGTGCCCCGCAATGGCTTGATATCCACAAAACGGGGATCAATGCGTGAGGTAGTCAGCGACGATTGGGATTCTTGTCCCACAGTGTTGACAATATGTGGGACAGGACGTAGCCTTTTCGAGAAATCGAAAATCTATGGCCGAAGGAATTAACGTACGATTTGCAGGTGCCCTGCAACAATTCATCCGGGAGCGGGTTGGCACGAAGGGGCTTTACGGTTCAGCCAGCGAATACATCCGCGATCTCGTGCGGCGGGATTACGAGCGTGAGGAGGAACGGAAATGGAACTGGCTACACGGAGAGCTGAAAGCCGGTGCCGAGGCGGATGAAAGCCAATTTGTTCCGCTGGATGCCGAGGCGATTCTCCAGAAAGCTAGGTCCCTCCGGGGATCCCATGCCCGCTAAAATCTTCGCGACAGCCGAGTCACGGCTGATCGAAATCTGGGATTACACTTCGAAAAAGTGGGGGGAGGACCAGGCCGATGCCTACGTTCGAGGAAAAGGTAAGTCCACTTACTATTTGCAGGGAGGATTCCTGCGGGGATCCTGACTTTTCTGACCCGGGAAGTGGGCGATCAAAATTCTTGGCGCGCGGCCGCAGTGGCCGCATGCTGGACCGGCCATGATTCTTTCGCGCCCTCAGATGCTTGCCGCCGAGGAGGCGTCCTTTTCGAGCGGCTGCGAGGCGGAGGCGCTCATGGAATCCGCTGGCCGGCAGATGGCGGAGTTTGTCCGGCAGAACCATCCGACTCCAGGGACCTGCCTCGCCTATGCGGGGAAGGGCCACAATGGAGGAGATGTGCTGGTCGCGATCCGGCATCTGGCGCAAATGGGGTGGGCGGTGGAGGCTAGGCTGGCGGAGCCGGATGCCATGGCTCCGCTGACAGTCAGGCAGTTCGAGCGGATTCCCGCGCAAACCGCCGGCCCGGGGGCCCCGCTTGTGATTTTGGATGGGCTTCTTGGGATCGGGGCGTCCGGCCCGCCCCGCGGGCGGGTTGGCGAGCTGATCCAAGAAATCAACACGCTCCGGCGGGAGTCCTCCGCCTGGGTGTTGGCGGCGGATGTGCCGAGCGGTCTGGATGCGGATTCCGGCCAGCCGGAAGACCCGTGTGTGGTGGCTGATGCGACCGTCACGATGGGATTTGCCAAGGAGGGGTTGGTGGGAGATCGGGCGACGAACTATGTCGGTCGGCTAGCAGTGGCCGCCCTTGATGGGGTTCGTGCGCCGAGCGATGCGGATCCTGCAGGGATCCTGACGTCCGATCTCCTGGCTTCGATGCTTCCTCTGCGGGCGTTCGACACGCACAAGGGGATGGCCGGGCGGGTCGCCATCATTGCGGGATCGCGGGGGTTCACCGGAGCCGCGCGGCTGTGCTCGGAGGCAGCGGTCCGAGGGGGAGCCGGACTGGTCACGCTTTTTGTCCTGCCCGAAAATGTCGCGATCCTGGCCGCCTCGGTGGCCCCGGAAGTAATGGTCCGACCGACTGCGTCTTATGCAGAGGTGCTCGAGGCGAAGTGGGACGCGATCGCAATCGGCCCAGGACTCTCGACGCAACACGCCGGAGACATTGTGCGGGTGATCCGGGAGGCGGCATGCCCGTGCGTGGTCGATGCCGACGCCCTCAATGTGGTCGCCCGCGATCCGGCGGTTTTGGTCGGCTGCGCGGGGGCAAGGCTGCTGACTCCCCACCCCGGAGAAATGGAGCGCCTCCGGCCGCAGGGCGGGCGCAGCCGGCGGGATTGGCTCGATGCGTTCGTGGAAAAGCACCCGGTAACGCTCTTGCTCAAAGGTTCGCGGACGATCATCGGCGAAGCCGGTCAGCCGCCCGCCTTCAACACGACCGGGCATCCCGGGATGGCGAGCGGCGGGATGGGCGACGTGCTCACCGGGGTTGCTGCCGCGCTGATCGCGCAGGGCCGTTCCCCGGTGGAAGCCGCGATGCTTGGCGCTTGGATCTGCGGGCGTTCGGCCGAGATCGCCCTGACCGCCGGGGCCTCGCAAGAATCTCTCCGGGCGAGCGACGTGCTCGCCCATCTCGGAGCAGCCTTCACCTCCCTCCGTACGCGCAGCTTTTGATCAGGCCACTTCGAATTGCCGGGGCTTCAGAGCAATTCCGGGTGCTTTTCCTTCAGCCAGGCAACCACAGCCTGATGCAGTTCAGCGGAAAACTCGATCAACTCGCGAGCTTCTTCCGGACTGATGTGACCGGCAGAGTCGTATTCCGCTGTGTTGCGCTTGCTCCGGCAGGAGTCGAGGTAGTCCGCGTCGCCCTGCCGCTCCGCCCCAAGGATGAGGGGCAGTGATTGTAGGGTGCGGTAGTGGGCAAGATTCTTTTCCGGCCGATACCCTTCGGCATACAGGAGAATTGTGCAGAGTTTGAGCGCGGCGTTGTAGGCGATTCCGAATTGCCAATCGGTCGAAAGGCGCTCGGTCCGAGCGTCTTCAAGATCGCGCGTGGCAATGACAAAAAGCTCGGCAATTTGTGATCGGCTTGTGCGATATGGGCGCAGCCATCCGTTTTTAGACCAGTTTTCCAAGTTCATCAGTGTCCCCTATGATCCAAAGTTTTTGGGCGGCCAGCACATTGGTGATGAAAGCATCACCCGCGCGTGACTTGGCGGTGAGAGTTTCGCGGGAAAGGATATGCGGATTGATCTCACGGCCAAGCCGGGATGCGACCGGGCGGAGCCGTGGTGCGAGTGTCCGCAGTCCGACTTTTCCGAGGATGAGCAAATCCACGTCGCTCCCGGCTCGCGTGGTTCCCGACGCCGCAGATCCAAAGATGAATGCGATTTCAATATCTGCGACGCCGGCCAGTGCCTCCACCAACTGCTCGCGAAGCCCAGTGGTTTTCAGAGCGATCCCCTGCAATTCAGGAAAAATCGGATGTTGGGTGTGGGCTCGGTAGTAAAGCCGGTTCCCATCTCGCCGCGCCACGAGCAGGTCGGCTGCAGCCAGTTTCCCAACCTCCTGCTGGATCGTGCCAATGGACATGTCACTCAAACGGCACAATTCACGAAGGTGAAACTCCTTGGCTGGATCGGCGAAAAGCAGCCGCAGCAACTCGGCGCGAACTCTCGGGAAAATGGCCTCTATGGCACTCATTGGAGTGTACGTAGTTACCATACGACTGACCGCAATGGCCATACAATTCTCCAGCAACGCTGTTTTACGATGTTATAGCAAGAACCGGGCAGAAAATGCTGGGAACGGGAACCCAGCGCTCACGGTGGGAAGATTGAAAAATTGACCACTCCCAGCGCAGATTGTGGGAAACCCTCAACGTGGTCGCCCGCGATCCGGGGGACCTGCGGGCCACCGGCGTGCTCGCCTCTCTGCGGTTGCGAGGTTTTTGATCAGGCCACTTTTCTGCGGCGCGCGACGAGCCAGCAGGAGGCCGCGAAGGTGGCGGCGCAGAACCCGAGCGTGACGAGGAGGGACGTTGCGATCGACGGCATCCCGGCGACCGCCGGCACGCCGAGCGACTGGCGGATTGCGGCGACGCCGTAGGTCACCGGGTTGATCGCGCCGAGCCATCCGACCACCGAGTTCCCCGGCGGCATGGGGAAGAGCGCGCCGGAGACCATCCAGAGCGGCATGAGCACGACGTTCATGATCGCGTGGAATCCCTGCGTCGAGTCCATCGGCCAGGCGACAAGAAAACCCAGCCCGGTCATGCTGAAGCCGACCAGCACAAACGCTGCGGCCAGCGAGGGCAGGAGGTCGAGCGGAAACGAGATCCCTGCAAACGGGGCGAGCGCGCAAAAGAGGGCCGCCTGCCCGACGGCCAACGTCGTGCCGCCAAGGAATTTTCCGAGGACGATCGCCATCGGGGAAACCGGGGCGACCAGGACGCCCTGCAAAAATCCCTCCCGCCGGTCCTCGATCACCGAGATCGTGGAAAAGATCGCGGTGAAGAGCATGATCAGCACGAGGGTGCCAGGAAAAAAGTACGTCAGATACGAAGCCGACTCGCCGCCGTCCGGGCGGAACGACGGGCTGAACCCGGCACCCAGGAGGACCCAGAATACGAGCGGCGTGACGAGCGCGCTGAAGATCCGGTTTTTTTGGCGCAGGAACCGGACGACATCCCGGTGCCAGAGCGCGGCCGCCGGCCGCCAGAGGAGGGAGTTATTCATGGAGGCGCTTTCCGGTTTTGAAGAGGAAGACATCCTCGAGCGTGGGCTTGGCAATCGTGGTCGAATGCACGGCATCCGGCAGGGCGTCCGCCAGGCGCCGGGCGGAAGCATGGGCGTCGGGTGCGGAGGCGCGGACCTCGCCCTCCAGCGCGTGCGGGGAAAGCTGGCAGGCGGACCGCAAAAATTCTGCGACGCCGGCCGGGTCGCTGGTGGCGACGCGAAGCACCTCGGGCCCGGCGGCGGCCAGGAGATCTGCCGGCCGGTCGATGCCGACCAGAGATCCCTCGCTGAGGATGCCGACGCGGTCGGCCCGGGCGGATTCATCCATGAGGTGGCTGGTGAAGACGACGGTCATGCCGTGGGCGGCGCGGAGGCTGCCGATCAGCGCCCAGAGGTCCATGCGGGCCGACGGGTCCAGCCCGGTCGAAGGCTCGTCTAGGAGAAGGATCTCGGGGCGCGTGAGAAGGCACTTGGCAATCTCGACCCGGCGCTGCTGTCCGCCGGAAAGCGTCTCCACCAAGGCGTCGAGCTTTTCCTCCAGCTTCAGGGCCGTCGCCAGCTCGGAGATACGGGACTTTAACCCGGCTCCGTGCATGCCATAGAGCGCGCCCCCGTAAGCCAGGTTCTCGCGCGCGGTCAACTTTTTGTCGAGGCTCGGGGACTGGAAGACGACGCCGATTTTTGTGCGCACTGCAGCCGGCGAGCGCACGGCGTCGAACCCGCCGACCATCGCGGACCCGGAGTCCGGCGCGATGAGGGTGGTGAGGATCCGGAAGAGCGTTGTTTTGCCGCTGCCGTTTGGCCCGAGGAGCGCGAAGAGCTCGCCCGGCGGGACCTCGAGGCTGAGCCCGTGCAGGACGGTGACTGCGCCGTACGACTTGACGATTTCGCGGGCGGAGATGGCGTTCATTCCAGCTCGAGGGCGGCGATCGCGCGCATCACGCGGTCGCTGAGGGCCTGGTAGGTCTCGCGCGTGGAGGAGGCGATCTCCTCCGGCGAAAAAGTGATCGGCTCGCCGATGACGACCGTGATCTGCGGGAAGTGCAGGCGTCCGCCACCCTTCGGAAAGGCGTCGTAGGCACCAAAGATCCTCATCGGGAGGACCGGGGCTCCGGTCTTTGCGATGACGAGGCCGATCCCGGCGCGCGCCGGCTGGATCCCTCCGTCGCGCGACCTCGTGCCCTCCGGGAAGAGGACGACCACATTTCCTTCCTTAATCTTCTTGATAACCTCGCGCAGCGCGGACATGTCATTCCCGTCGCGCTCGACCGGGATCACGTTCATCGCTGGAAAAAGCGGGCCGAAAAACGGCCATTTCAGGAGCGTCTTGCGGGCGAGGTAATAGACGCCCCGGCGGCTGCAGATCCCGGCCAGCGGAGGATCAAAAAAGCTGGCGTGGTTGACCGCCAGGATGAGCGGTCCACTCTCGACCATCCGCCCGGGATGCACGACCCGCATGCAGAAGCCGACCCGGGCGAGAAGCTTGGCCAGGTTATAAAAAATATTATAGACGAGGCTCATGCGGGGCGGATTCCGAGCGGTTCGAGGAGGCGGAGGATTTCCTCAACGACCCCCTCGAGCGTGAGGTGCGAGGTATCGACGACGCGGGCGTCCCCGGCAATTTTGAGCGGGGCGGCCTTGCGCGACGAGTCAAGCTTGTCGCGGGCGGCGATCTGGTCGGCCCCGCCCTCGGCCTCGCGGCGCTGCTGCCGGATCTCCGGCGAGGCGTCGAGGTAAAATTTGTACGGCGTCTCCGGAAAGACGGCGGTCCCGATATCCCGGCCCTCCATCACGAGCGGGCACTCGCCGGCGAGCAGGCGCAGGCGGGAGGAGATCAGGTTCCTGACGGCGGGCACGGCCGAGACGAGCGACACATGGAGGTTGACCCGGCTGTCGCGGAGGGCGGCGTCGGGAGCGCCGCTGTTGATGCGAATGAACGACTCCCGGCTCCCGTCGATCCCGCAGGCGATCTGCGAGCCGGCCAGCGCGGCCTCCACACTTTCCGGCGAGGTCGTGTCGGCCCCGAGCCTGAGCGCCTCCCACGTGAGCGCGCGGTACATGCTCCCCGAGTTCACGTAGGCGAAGCCCAGCCGCTTCGCCAGCCGCCTCGAAACGCTGCTCTTGCCAGAGGCCGCCGGCCCATCGATCGCAATCACGGTCATGGCTTTTTTCGGCGGCGGTTTTTGGATTCCAGCGACGAGATCACCGGCGTCCGGCGTCCGATCCCGGTCCCCTTCTGGATTTTTTGGAGGGTCTCAAAAAACGTCGGATACGACGTCTGGATGCAGGCGATGTCCTCGATCACCGTCTCCCCCTTGGCGAAGAGCCCGGCGATGGCGAAGGCCATCGCGATCCGGTGGTCGCCAAAGCTCTGCAGCCGCGCGCCCCGGAGCGGCGCGCCCCCGGTGATCGCCATGCCGTCCGGAAATTCTTCGACCGCGACCCCCATCTCGCGAAGGTTTTTTGCGACGGCGGCGATGCGGTCGGTCTCCTTGACGCGGAGCTCCTTGGCATCGCGGATGAACGTCGTGCCCTCGGCCAGCGCGGCGGCGACCGCGATCGCCGGAATCTCGTCGATGACGTTGGGGATCTCGGCGCCGCAGACCTCGGTTGCGTGCAGTTGGCAACCCTTGATGTCGATTGTTCCCGACGGCTCGGCGTGGTCGTGGGTCTCGACGACCTCGCGGACGCGGGCGCCCATGCGGATGAGGACGTCGATGATTCCCGTGCGCGTCGGGTTGAGGCCGACGTCCTTGACGAGCAGTCGCGACCCCGGCTGGGCGGCGGCGGCGACCATCCAGAACGCGGCGCTGGAGATGTCGCCCGGAACGCGGAAGTCACGGGACTCCGGGATCTGGCCGCCCTCGAGCGAGAGGCGGATCTCCTTGAGCTTCCGGCCGACCGGCGAGCTGCCCTGCCAGACCTCCTCCCGGCGAAGCTTGATTAAAAAGTATTCGAACATCCGCTCGGTATGGTCGCGCGAGCGGGCGGACTCGATCACCGTGGTCTTGCCCCTGGCGAAGAGGCCGGCGAGGAGAACGGCGCTTTTGACCTGGGCGCTGGCCACCGGCATCCGGTACGAGATCGCCTTGAGCGGGCCGCCCTCGACAACCAGCGGCGGGCAGTGCTTGTCGCCCTCGGCCCGGAGCTTCGCCCCCATCTCCTGGAGCGGCTCGATGATCCGCTTCATCGGGCGCTTGGAAAGCGAGGGGTCGCCGGTCATCCGGCAGCGGAACTTCTGGGGTGAGAGGAGGCCGGCCATCAGGCGCATCGTCGTCCCCGAGTTCCCACAGTCGATGTCCGCCTCTGGCTGGGAAAAGGCCCCGCGGGTGCCTTCGACGATCACGGTTCCCGGCTCGGGAGTCTCGATCTGGACACCCAGCTGGCGCATCGCGGACGCCGTGCTCCGGCAGTCCTCGCCCTCCAAAAAATTGGTGATCTTGCAGGTGCCGTTCGAGATCGCGGCGAGCAGGACCGCACGGTGCGAAATGCTTTTGTCCCCGGGTACGGTCAGCTCGGTCTCGATCCTCGGCGCACGGCGGACTTTTAAAAGATTTTTCGCGGCAGGTTTCATAGCGCGGGCTCGGACCGGAGGATTCTTGCGGCGCGGAGGAATGCTTCGATCGCGCCGCGGTCGCCGCGCAGGAGATCGCTTTTCAAAGTTTCCAGATCGTTTTGAAGGTCGGCGATGCCGGCAGCGACCTCCTTGCGATTATCGAGGAGGATTTCTGCCCAGAGCCCCTCCGGGCCCGCGGCGATACGGGTGGAGTCGCGGTACCCGCTGCCGGCGAGTTCGGAAAAACTGCGGTCCGGAGCGAGCGCGGCATGCACGAGCGCGGCGGCCGCAGCATGCGGGAGGTGGCTGACCCTGGCGATCGCGGCATCATGGCGGGCCGGCGGCATCTCCCGCATTCGGCAGCCCGCTGCCTCCCACAGCTCGACAACTTTTTTCCGGGCAACCGGGTCGGTCGCTTCGGTGGGGGTCAGGATGCAGAGGGCGCCGTCGAAGAGGTCCGGGCGGGCGGAGGCGATCCCGCTCTGCTCCGATCCCGCCATCGGGTGGGCCCCGACAAACCGTCCGCCCAGCGACTTCTCTAGAGCGGCGACGATCCGGGCCTTGACGCTGCCGGCATCGGTGACCGGGGTTGAAGGGGGCAGGAGGGCGGCCAGGCGCTCACCGGATTGTTCGATCGCCGAGGGCGAAAGGCACACCACAACGACATCTGCGCCGGAGACGGCTATGGCCAGATTGTTCGAAACCGGGCATCCCGGAAGGGCGGCCTGGACCGGCCCAACAGACTCTTGGCGGCGCGTCCAGAGAGAGACGTCCCATAGGGAGCGCCGAAGCGCCATGGCCAGAGATCCGCCAATGAGCCCGGGGCCGAGAATCGCGGCTTTCCGGCTCAGGGCACGAGAAAGATCTTGCCCGAGTAGGGGCATTTCACCTCGGTGCCAGGAGGGAACCCACGCACGTCCACGTAGCCGGCGTACGGCGAGTGTGGGCTGGTGACGAAGCCCGGCTTGCCCGGGACAGGGGTTCCGTACGACATCTCACGGGTCGGGGCCGCTGCCGTTGGAGTGGGCGAGGGCGTCGGGGCCGTGGTGATCGCCTCCTCGGGAGGAGGGGTCGGGGTCGCGTAGGGGTCCGGGGTCGGAGTCGGGGTCGCAAACTTGGTTTGCGCCGAGTCCCCTTCGGTCCCGCGGTAGCCGAAGCGATTGCGTCCGGTGTTCGAGTTATTCTGCTCGCTCTGCTGGCACGCTGCCAAAGCAACAGCGAGCACGCAGCCGGTGACGATCATCGAAGATGGTTTCATAGAAGTTGTTGCCCGATAGAGACGCACGGAACGCGCGGCGATTCAATGCAAATCTGCGGCCGGGGAGTTGCGGGGCGCACGACGCCAAAGTTCCAGAAGGTCAGACGGAGGGCTTCCGGGTTCGGAGTTCCGCCTTCAGGCGGCTGGCGAGTGAGGCGGCAGCCAAAAAAAGCACCGCCGGAAGGCGGAACTCCAAACAAGATTTCTCAAGGCCAAGCCCATTTCTGCAACTTTCAGGGATCCTAAAAAATTCCGGTCAACAAACGAGGCGTTTGCGGAGGAAATCGACCGTGCGCGCGCGTGCGAGGGCTGCGTACTGCGGGCGCTACGGCCGGCCGATAAATTCGCGGAGAGACTTCTCGAGCTCGGCGGACTCGACAAAACGAAGCCTTCCGAATGGCGCGCGGGTCGCCTGCCGGACCGCGGCAGCGAAGATCCTATCCAGCCGCTGGCGGGCGAGCGCCTGCACGAGCTGCGCCGCTGAGAACGCCGCATTTCCCTCAAAGGCCCAATCTGCCGCGCGGATGGCCGGGACCGCGATGCCGAGCGTGAGCAGGATCGCGATGATCCGGGCGGTCATTGGAACCGCCAGGTATAGGTCGCGCCCGCATTAAAAAACCCGTAGCCGTCGCGTTCGGAGATGAGGTCCAACTCGTCGACGAGCCGGAACCGCCCGCGCATCGTGGTGCGCTCGCCGAGCGCCCGTGGCGCGATCGCCTGAACCTGGACGCGGTTGAGCAGGGCGTCGGTGTCGATGCCGGGAAGGTCAAACTGCCGGGCAAACGAGCGCAGAAGGAAAAGCCCGCCCTGCCCGGCCGCCGCCTCGCCAAACCCGGCTCCCTGCATCGACCCCGCAATGCCGGTCGTCAGGAGCACGACCAGCGCTTCCTGCGGGAGCGGAGGCTCAGAGCGAAGGATCAGCTTTTTTTCGTCCAGCGGACCGAAGGCGTACGCGTTGATCTGGTAGTCCGGGGTGTTGGCGGAACCGCGCACATCGAGCATGGGCACCCACGGCGCGTCGGGCAAAAAATCGATCCGGCCATCCGGGATCGTGAGCGTGGTGAACGGCAGGAACGCCTGGACATCGCGCAGCGTGATCCGGCCGATCGGAACCGGGTTTCCGAGCGTGCCGGTGAGCGAAACGGCCGGGATGATCTGGCCCTCGGCGATATTTCCGCGGATCAGGAACGGGGTCTCATTTTCGACCTTCACGTTGACCGCCCAGCGGGAGAACGGCTCGGGAACAGCGAAGACGGGCGGTGAGAAAAGCGTGTCGGGGCCTTCCTCCGGCGCGATCAAAAGCAGGGGGGTGATCTCAAAGCGGCGGAAGATCCGGCCGTCCACCAGGCGGACCGAACCGCTGACGAGCCCGGACGCATTTGTGCCGACCGCCGCCAGGTCGACATTCGCGCGCAGCCGCATCCCCGCATCCCGGGCGAGCAGGATCTTGCGGCCCTTCAGAAGAAGGTTCCAGGCCGGGTTGCCGGGGTCCGCCAGGCCGGCCCCACCGGAAATTTCCAGGGACCCGGCCCCGACCTCCGCCTGGAAGCTCTGCACCACCATCCGCGTGCCATCGAAGACCAGGCTCGCATTGGTATTCGTCACCGCCGGCGTGCGCGGGGCGGCTTCGAAATGCCCCTTCTGGAGGGTGATCGAGCCATCCGTGCGCGGGGCTCCGATCGTCCCGGAAAGTGCGAGCCTGCCGGAGACCGAGCCGGAAAGTTTTCGCAGGCCCGGCAGGAGCGGGCGGAAGGCGCCCAGGTCGGTGCGCGGGAAGTCGATGGTGGCGGAAAATTCGCCCGACGGATTCAGCCAGCGCCATTCGCCGGCCTCGGTGCGCACGAGTCCGAACGGCATTTTTGCTTCGACTTTGAGCGCGGGGAACCCCTTCGTTTCGAGCGTTCCGCCGATCGCGGCAGCTCCGTTGGAGGAGGAAAACGTCACGTCCAGCTTGGAGGGAGGGGCGCCGGCCTGGCTCCAAACGATCTCCCGTGCGGAGAGATTTCCCGTGGCCGAGAGCTGCGAGGGAAGACCCGTCGCCTCGACGTTGAGCCGGACCTTGCCGTCGAGCGGCAGATCCTGCCCGGCAAGCTGCAGGAGGGCGTTCAAGTTGAGGTCCTTCGGGCTCACCGCGCGCAGGTAGGCCTCGCGGTTGGGATCGATCGCCGTCCGCCAGTCGGCCCCGGAGAGAACCGGGAAAATATTCATCGGAAGAAACGCCGACCCTTCGAGCAGGGGGGAGGTTCCCGACCGCAGCTCCACGTCTTTGAGAGTGATCCCTGAACCAGCGAAGGTCGCCCGCGTTTCGAGGTTGAGCGCCCCCTTTTCGATGCGCAGCTTCGAAAGGTAAACGTTCTGGGGCGAGTACGTGCCGACAAAAGTTCCTGTCAGGCCGCCGGGCGTGGCCCCCGAGATAAAATGGTCGAGCTTCACATCGAAGGCGCCGGAGTGGGATTTTGCCGTCCCGTCCCCCTGCCACTGCGCGGCGACCGCCCCCGCGTAGATGCTCTCGGCCCCCGGGGCATGAAAGGGTGAGAGGTACATCGCCAGATCAGCCACGCGCGCCTTCAGCTCGGCCGCATATTGGTGGGGAGCGCTCTGCGAAACCGTCCCGAGCAGGGACGCAGAATCTCTTTTTGAAAACACGTCGCATCGGGCGAGCTCGATCCCGCCCTCGCGAAGCACCGCCTCCGCTCGCAGCGAGCAGGGCGGCAGCGTGCGAAAGGTGATGCCCGACGCCTCCACGCTCAGAAACCCCTCGACCCGCCCGGCCCGCCCGGCCACCGAACCGGCGGCGGTCATGCGGCCGGACGCCTCATCGAGGGGTCCTCCCAGAAGCCCGGCCAGCGCGCCCAGCTCCTGGATGTCGGCATTCAGGTTCAGAAGGAAAGGGGCATTTGCAATCTTGGACCAGCCGTCGGCCAGCGAAAGCTCGCCGCTGAAACCAACCAGATTCGCTTTCTGCCGCAGCTGAAAATTGCTCACGACCAGCCGGCGGTGGATCAGGCTGGCGGCGATTTCGAGCGACTCCCATCCGCGTTCGTTCCAGCGGGCGCCGTGGGCAACAAGCCGCAGCGAGGCCTCGGCATCGGCGAGCCGCTCGAGCTTTCCGCGGAACGTGAGCCGTGCCTCGGCAAGGCTGCCATCCGCCCGGCCCTCGACCCCGGCCAGAGCGGCGAGCTTGTCGATCGGGATGTTGGACGCCCACGCCGCAAAATCGATGCTGCCCTCCCGGTCGGCCGCGTCGGCGCGGAGAGATCCACCAAAGCAGTTGGCCGTGAGCGAAAGGCCGCCGGCGCGCAGCAGGTCAACGGAAAGGTTTTCGATCAGGACGCCCGGCACGACCTCCATTCCAGCAAGCCAAAGGGTTCCGTCCTTCCACGCCGTCTGCGCGCTCATCGGACCCAGCACGCGGGTTCCACCCTCGGATTGGATCGCGACCCCCTCGACCGCCAGCTTGCCGGCCTCGACCTCGCTCAGCCGAAGATGAACCCCTCTGAGCGAAAGCTTCTGAAGGTCCCGGATGAGGTCCAAGGTCGGCACTCCGATGGCCACGCTTTTCGGGATCCAGCGAAGGACGTCCTCCGGCCGCCCGCCCTCCGGCCAGGGCGCGGAGGTAAAATCCCAAACCCCGCTGACGCCTTCGATGCGGGCCTCGCGGATGAACCGGCCATTTTCCGAAAACATGCTACCGAGCCCATTCCAGTGCCACTCGATCCGGCCGATCTCCACTGCGGTCAGCCGTCCGCTTCCCGGGGCCGAGCACACCGATGCCCCGGCGACCACGACCGGGCCGTCGAGCCGGACCTCCAGCTCGTCGGCGGAAAACAGGAGGCCGTTTGCCGCGCATTGCGATGTGAGGACCTTGAGCGCCACCCAGGAAAGGACCGGCGAGTGCCCAAGCCAAACGGCCAGCGCAAGCACAGGCAGAAGCCAGAGCTTGCGGAAAAGCAATTTCGGTCGGCGCGGGCCAGGTTGGTCGTCAGGCATGAACTCGAGAGACTAAGCAGGTTTTACGGCTGCAATCCAGTTCCTCCTTTCTCTTCTAGCGGACGCGCTGAGCCCTGGATCTCATGGCCCGCCAAAAGCGGGAAGCCAAAGATGAGGGGAATCCCGGCGAGCAGGAGAAAACCCGCCACAAGGAGGGCCTTTGGAATCCCGATCCCGTCAGCCAGCCATCCGTTGAACGCGCTCCCCAGTCCGAGGCTGCCTTGAAAGAACATGAGGTAAAACGACATAGCCCGTCCGCGCACCGCCTCCGGGGCGGCCAACTGGACGGCCACGTTGAGCTGCACGAGCACCGCAACCCACGACATCCCACCGAGGAAAAGCGCAGCCACCACAACGGGATAGTGCCGGGAAATCCCAAGGGTCAGAAAAACGGCGGCGAGCAGGACGGTCGCCGGCGCGATGATGCGATCCGGGTGGTGGCGTCCGCGCAGGCCCGGGAGGAGCCCGGAGATTGCGACCGAACCGAGGCCGAACGCTGTGAGCAGCGAGCCGTATCCCACCGCCCCGGCGCCGAGCTGCTCGCGGGCCAGGAGCGGGAGCACCGCCCAGACGGCACTCCCGGCAAACGCAAAGGCCGAGACGCGCAGCATCGGCGCTCGCATCTGAGGTGATCGGATCACAAACCAAAACCCTTCTTTCAATCCCGCCCAGACGGCCTGCTCAACTTTTTTCCGGGGCGGACGCTTCCAGCCGGTCAGCACGAGGATCGTGCCCAAAAACGAGGCAGCATTCAGGAAAAACACGGTGGCCGGTCCGGTGGCGGCGACGATCACCCCGCCGACCGCCGGGCCGATCGTGCGCGCCGTGTTGAAGCTGATGCTGTTGAGCGAAACGGCGGCAGCAACCGCCTCGGCGGGGACCATCTCCTGGATTTGCGACTGCCAGGCCGGCAGGTTCATGGCGCTGAAAAACCCGAGCGAAAACGTGATGCCCAGCAGGAGCGCCGGGGACATCAGCCCGAGCAGCGTGCACGTGCCCATAGCCACCGCGCAGGCCATCATCCCGGACTGCGTCACAATCAGGAGCCTGCGTCGCTCGACGATGTCCGAGAGCACGCCGCCCCAGATGCCTGCAAAAAACGTCGGCAGGAAGATGCTCGCCGGGACGAGGCCGACGAGAAGCGGCGACGTCGTCATCGACGTCATCAGCCAGGCGGCCCCCACGCTGTGCATGAGCGTCCCGATATTTGACGCGAGCGTCGCCATCCACAGATGCCGGAAGATCGGAACCCGCAGCGGGGCGACGAGGGATTCGAAGTAGCTCACCAGAAGAAGCTGACGAGCAGGACGGCGAAGACAACTGCGCTGATGGCCGCATAGAGCCGGTCTCCCCCGAGAAGGTAGCCGACGCTGGCGAGGGCGACCCGGATCAGCGGGTTCAGGAGCAGAAGGAAAACCCCGATCATCACCAGGCTCCGCCGGTGGCCGATCTGGTCGAGCGCGAGCGCGTGGCGGGCCATCTCGACCGGGCTCTCGTAGTACTTCGGCTCGCCGGCAAAAATATGGTCTCCTGGCGGGGTGCCGAGGTGGGCGGAAAGGTACCAGATGAGCCCGGCCGCAATGATCGCCGCCGAGACCAGGGTGCCGGCGAGCATGACCTTCGCAAGGAGTGCGGTGAGGCGGTTCATCCGATGGAAATCCCCATTCCCCGAGCGATCATCTGCACCGCAATCACCGTGACCGCAACGAGAAAGATCCCCCGCAGGAGCTTGACCGGAACCACGGTCAGAAGCCGCGCCCCGGCAAACGCGCCGGCCAGGACGCCGAGAGCCACCGGAGCAACCAGGGCTGGGTCGAGGTAACCTTTCTTTAAGTAGATCCCGACGCTCGCCGCCGCGGTCACCCCGATCATGAAATTGCTGGTGGCCGTCGTCACCTTAAACGGGATGCGCATGATCTGGTCCATCGCGACGACCTTAAACGCGCCGGACCCGATCCCCAGGAGACCGGAGAGCACGCCCGCAACCCACATGATGAGGAACCCGGGCACGACCGAGGCAACCCCGTATCTCACCGGCCCGCGGTCGGATGGGAACGTTCCGGGCAGCCGCAAGGACTTTGCCAGAGGGTCGGAGTCATCGGGCTCGACCAACGCCTCGGAACGCTTTCCAAGGGAGAGGGCAACGGTCACGAGGAGCGCGGCGCCGAAGATGATCGCGAGCAGCGACTGGTCCAAAACCACAGCGAGCATCGCGCCGCAGACCGCCCCGATCGTCGTCGCGATGCAGAGGAACATGCCGATCTGCATGTTCGAGATCCCGTCCCGCAGGTACGCGGCGGCGGCCCCGGACGAGGTGGCGATCACCGAGCAGAGCGCGGCCCCCATCGCATAGCGCATGTCGATTCCGAAGCCGAGCACGAGCAGGGGGGTGATGATAATCCCGCCTCCCAACCCGATCATGGCCCCGACCATGCCGGCAAAAAATGAGGCGGCGGCCACGGCGATGTCGAAGAGCGGTTGCGTCATCGGGTGTTTAGCGGATGGCTTTTCGGTGGATCCAGATGCTCTGGAGCACGCCGAAGCTGAAGAGCGTGATCATCACAAACGACCCGCCGTAGCTGACGAGCGGGAGCGGAAGCCCGGTGATCGGGGTCACCGAGATCGTCATCCCGAGGTTCATAAACGTGTGGGTGAAGAGGAGCATCACGATCCCGATCGCCAGCAGCCGGCCGATGTCGTCGCCAGCCTCGACGGCCACGTTCAGGACCACCACAAAAAGCAGCGCAAACGCCGCGATCAGCGCGACCCCGCCCAGGAACCCGTGCTGCTCGCCCATCACGGAAAAAATGAAGTCGTTGTGGACGATCGTCGCCGGCAGGAACCCGAGCTCGTTCTGGGTGTTCGGCGCCTTGAACCCTTTTCCGTAGAACCCGCCCGACCCGATCGCGATCAGCGATTGGGTGATGTTCCACCCGTCCCCCTGCGGGTCGGCCTCGGGATTTAAAAAAGTCGTGATCCGCGAGTACTGGTACGGCTTGAGCCCGAAGTGCACGACGAGCGGGACCATCGCCACCCCGACCAGCAGCATCGCCAGCAGCCAGCGCTTCGGAATCCCCCCGACAAACATCATGCCCAGGACAACAGGCACCCAGACGATGCACGAGCCGAGGTCGGGCTGGATCAGGATCAGGATCCACGGGGGCCCGACAATCGCCCCGCAGCACAGGATCCGCAGGAATGGCATCATCGCCCGGGAATGATGCAGAAAAATCCCCAGCGTCAGGATTCCCGCAAGGATCGCGAGCTGCGAGGGCTGGAAGCTCATCGGGCCGAGGTCGATCCAGCTCCGCGCCCCGTACCGCTTCTCCCCAAAGGCCATCACCGCCAGCAGCCCGAGCATGCCTAGCACGTAGAGCGGGATCGCCCCGAACTTCACCCAACGGTAGTCGACCAGCGAGACGACAAAAAACATCGGGAGGCAGATCAGGATCCAGATCGTCTGCGACGTCCAGAAATTCTGCTCCCGCATCCACGTCGCGCTGTAGATCGCATAGACCCCGTACGCCAGCAGCCCCATCATCAGGCCAAGCAGCAGCCAGTTCATGCGCAGGAAATTTCGCAGGATCGGATGCATCAGGCGAGCTGCGGCACGGCGGCCAGAAGGGATTTTGTGTAGTCGTCCTGCGGGTCCGCGTAGATGGCCTCCGCCGCGGCCGCCTCGACGATTTTCCCGCCGTGCATGACGAGCACAAAATCGCTGATGTGCTCGACGACGGCGAGGTCGTGGGCGATGAACAGGTACGCGATGCCGAGCTGCTCCTGCAGGTCCTGCAAAAGGTTGACGATCTGGGCCTGGACGCTCACGTCCAGCGCGCTCACCGGCTCGTCGCAGACGATGAACGCCGGCTCGACAGCCAGCGCCCGCGCGATCCCGATCCGCTGACGCTGCCCGCCGCTGAACTCGTGCGGGTACCTCGCCATCATCTCCGGACGCAGGCCAACCAGCCGCAGGAGCTCGGCCACCCGCTCGCGGCGGTCGCCGCGCGACATTTTTGGAAAATGGATTTCGAGCGCCTCGGCGACGATCTCGGCGATCGTGAACCGCGGGTTCAGCGAGCCGAACGGATCCTGGAAGATCATCTGCATCTCGCGCCGCAGCGGCCGGAACTCGCGCTCGCCCATCGGCAGGATGTCCCGCCCGGCATACGTCACGCTCCCCGACGTCGCGGGGATCAGCTTCAATATCGTCCGGCCGACCGTCGTCTTCCCGCTTCCGCTCTCCCCGACCAGCCCGACCGTCTGCCCCGGCTCCACGGTGAAGCTCACCCCGTCAACCGCTCGGATCTCCCCGGTGCGACGACGGAAAACGCCCCCGTGAACGGGAAACCAGGTTTTGAGATCGCGGACCTCCAGGAGCGGCATGGCCATTTCACTAGCCCACCCGGAGCGACTTGTCACCCGCCATTCTCGCTCCGCCGGTCCAACAACATCAAATGGCTCCTGAGGCAGGATGATCCCCGCGACTGGCGCGGGGCTCAGCGAGTTTGGGTGCTTCAGGAAAATGCTGGCTGGAAAGCTGCGGTGCGCAGCGGTGGAATGGGGTCATGGAGAACGAACTGCACCGGCATTACGCGCAACTGATGAGTTTGACGGGCAGGATTTCCCGAGGCAGCTTGACCCAATGGGTACACCGGCCACCTTTGCCACTTCCCCGCGAGGCATGGTCACCAGCCCACACACATTCGCAACCGAAGCGGGGTTGCAGGTCCTCGGCGAGGGAGGGAACGCCGTAGAGGCCGCCATCGCCATGACGTTCTGCCTCAGCGTCACCTCTCCGCACTTCTGCGGACTGGGAGGAGATCTTCTCATGCTGATCGCCGACGCAGGGGGGCGGGTAAAAAGTCTGTCTGGCATCGGACAGGCCACACAATCCTGTCCGCGTTTCAACGGCCCAGTCCCCGTGCGCGGACCGCTCTCGATGCTGACCTCGGCGGCGGCGGTGGACGCGCTGGGGCAGGCCTGCACAATCAGTGCCTCAGAAATGGAGGGCCGCATGTCATGGCAGTCCTTGCTTGAGCCGGCGATCCGTTTGGCCGCCGAGGGGTTCCCGATTTCGAATTCCGAGCGTTTCTGGCTGGAGTTCCGCAAAAGCGAATCCATGGATTTGCCGGGGGTTTATCCCGCAAGGCTTGTCAATGGAGGGGTGCCGCCCGAGGGATGTCTGCGGCGGGAACCCGTCCTTCGCGATTTGATCGCCCGCGGCCACCGCATCAGCCGCGTCCCCGCAAACACCCCGCTCATGGGCCATCCCGGTGCCCTCCTGATTGATCCGGCCACGGGCAGTATGACCGGGGCCCATGATCCCCGCAGCGACGGTCGGGCACTTGGACTCTAGTGTAGGCCGCCCGAAGAACTTCAGCACCGCAACCACCGCAACGAAAACTCCCGGCAGGGAAGTTCCCACCGCGATCCAGCGGATGGCCTTCTTCTCGAATGCGTCGAAACGCTCGCAAAGGCCGGTGAGCTGAGCCTTAGAGGTTCCGGTGCGTTTTAAAGAACAGGCTCAGGTAGAGCAGCGGTGGGGAAGGGTCCCTTCAGCGCAAAGCAGCAGCGTAATCAAGAGGCGTCCAACCCGCCCGTTCCCGTCGAGGAACGGGTGGATCGTCTCAAATTGAACGTGATCCAATGCCGCCCTTTCTCGCAGCGGCATTGGGCGCAATGTTCGACCTGAACCAGGCATTGCGATTTGGAATGCCCCGGTGGTTCGGTCAGCGAAAGACCCCGCAAAGTTGTGGGAGGCTACAACGGACTCCATGTCTGCGAGGAGGTCCAGGCGGAGGCACTTCGCAATGCGGGTCTGCCCTTGTGCTCAGAACCGCCCGAGAAGGACCGAATGCTGGCGGATCGTTCTTGGGGTGTTCCGGCTTTCCGAAATGCCGCTACACCCGGACAGTCTGAGCAAATTTCGAGATTCCAACGTTGATTCTGCCTGAATGAAGGCGCGGGGGGTGGTACGGTGGGGTGTCCCCATGAACTACGTTTTCTACTCAGTCGTCGCATTTCTCCTTGGCGCGGAGGCTTTGTTGGCAGCTCCATCTGCGGTGGGAAATCAAACCTCCGTTCCAATGCCGTCGGACCGCGCCCGCATCCGGGTGGTTGAAATTCCTGATGTCCGGAATCCTGCGCAGAAATTGAAGGTTCTCCGCACCGACGCGGATACTCCCCTGCGGGCCGGGACCGCGTGGCTCTGGTCGCAGGAGCCTCAGGAGCCACCCGCCACCTACTATTCTGAGATGCGCAAGGCTGGGCTCAACGCCGTGCGATTAATTCTTTTCGATGTATGGATTCACGAAGAGGGATGGAAAAAGTATGATTGGAACTCCCCCGCTTATCGTCGGGAGATGCTTGCCCGCATCGAGAGGGCCGTAAACCACTGCTCGGCAAATGGCCTCTATGCCATCATCAACGCCCATAACCGGGTGCCAGGACCTTATCCGAAATACGACGAAAAACTCAACGCCGACCTCTGGACAGAGGTCGCCGCGCATTTCGCCAACCGAACCCACGTGGCCTATGAGCTCTCCAACGAACCGATCACCGGGCCGGGCAAGGACGGTGAGCTGGAGCCTGAAGCCATGAGCACACTGCAAGCCCTTGTGCGTGTTCACGCGGTCGCCCGCAGGCTGGCACCGGATACCCATATCATGATCCTGACCCCAGCGGGCGTCTCGGGCTGGGGAACCACCACCGCGATGAGCAATCTGACCCGCAAGTTTGAAAATCTCGCAGGCCGGATTGACTGGACCAGAACCTCCGTTGCCTACCATCTCTATCACGCCGATACCAACCTCTTTCCCAAAGCCGAAAACGTTCGGGCCTTCCATGCCGACTTTCCGGCCTGGCCCTCCGAGAACAACTTTCCCCCGGGGTTTCCTGCCGACAAGATAGGTGTCAAAGACGGAGATGGCGAGCGCTCCGTCCGCTTTGGTGCCGACGAATTTGTGATGGAAACCTGCGAACGCCTCGGCTTGGGCTGGAGCCAGTGGCACATCAACGGTCCCGCTCAGTTTGCACAGAACTGGCCTATTCTCTCAGCCGATGCCGTCGCCAAGGGATATGCTTGGAAACCTGACCGGGAGACAGGGCAAAAGCCACCGACCAGCGACGAGAGTTCCGACCATCGATAGACCGCCTGGCCGCATTTTCGCGACCCAAAGAAAATGGCTCCTGAGGTAGGATTATCCCCGCGGCAGGCGCGCGGCTCTGCGAGTTTGTGCACTTCGCACTTTTCAAGAGGCGCTATCGCGCGGGCAGTCGAACCGCGTTCTCGCCCTTTACTGCTGCGCGATCACGCAGCACCCATCCGAAGCAGTGGATCCCCATGAATGCCTCCTCACAAACATTTTCTCTTCTCGCGATTTCCCGGAAGGCGTCCGAGAATAAGCGACTGGCATATTCCGAATCCTGAAACCAATTGATTTTTCTCACGCACAACCGATCGTCTCGCCCATGTCCGAAAACTCACCCTGCATGATCGGAATCACTGTGCTGATCTGCCCGGCCGACGGTTTTTCCACTCGATAACCCACATGTCACATCAACACGACAACTCACATCGCGCCCAGCCCGTGATGAACCGCCGGAATTTTCTTCGCATCGCCGGGGCGACGGGTGCGGCGATGGCCCTAGGCGGAGCCAAGGTCCTGGCGCAGACGGCGCCGACCGGACCGGGGGCGATCCGGTTCGCGGTCATCGGGGACTTCGGCCAGACATTCCCCGACCAGATTTTTCCCGTCGATCATGTGGGGGCGATGATGCGGAGCTGGAACCCAGATTTCATCGTCTCAGTCGGGGACAATAACTACCAACTTGGACTGGCCGAGACCGCCGACGTGAATATCGGCAAGAATTTCACCGGTTTCCTTTATCCGAAGACCACGGAGATCCCCGTCGAGTACCAGTATCCGCCCGGCGCTCCACTCTACAACCGTTTCATCCCGTGTCTGGGGAATCACGATTACGGCGACGTGCAGAACACGCACATCCCAACCCCCGACAATGTGACCTTGAGCAAGCCGTATCTCGACTACTTCCGTCGTGCACTCCGCGAGGGACTGCCCGCCGCGCCCAACACGACTGTGGCATTTGCCGACAATGCGGTGGGGCAGACCTACAAGCAGAACTTTTTCACGGGACAGGTCGAAGACTATGCGCCGTTCAGCGAGACGCAAAACCTGCGGTTCTTCGATGTGCGGCTTGGCACGGCATCAGGCCCGAGTTCGGTGCATCTCTTCATCTTTGACAGCAATCCCACGACCCCTTACGGGCAATTCCCGCACGGCAGGCCGGTCCCGAACCGCGACGGATCAAACAGCTCCTACACAGAGGTCGCCGCCCAGGGCACATGGCTCCAGCAACGCCTGGCGGCGAGCACGGCGCGCTGGAAGATCGTGATCTTCCACGACCCTCCCTACAACTCCGCAGCTGGGGCCGAAAAGGCCGTCTATCAATACGCCTACATGCGCTGGCCGTTTCAGGCATGGGGCGCAACGGCGGTCATCAGCGGGCACGTGCACAATTACGAGCGGCTGGAGATGCCGGACGCGAACGCGAACGGGGAGCCGGTTTACGGCAACCCAACGATCCCGTATTTTGTCAACGGAGCTGGCGGCTTCATCCCCGAGCAGGGATTCGATCCCTCTTTCGTCATCGACGGCAGCAAGGTGCGCGTCTCCGAATACGGCGCCCAGCTTGTCACGGCGGATGAGAACTCGATCAATTTTCTCTTCTTCGACCTCGACGGGGTCCTGCGGGATGTGAAGACCCTTTACGCCGATCCGCAAAGCGGGGTCCCGCAGGTGGAGTTCGGCGGGCGCGAATTTCCGGTCAATGCCAGCGCCGGAACGGTGCAGATTCCGGTGATCCGCCTGGGCGATGTGAGCCAGCCGCTCTCGGTGAATTACTCGACCGTGGACGGGACGGCCATTGCCGGCGTCAACTACACGGCCGCCAGCGGAACCCTCCATTTCGCCGCCAACGAGACGGAGAAAATGATTCCGATCACGATCCATCCCCCGCCGGTTTTCGGGCCGGGCTCCGTGCCGTGGGAATCCCTGATTTTCTCGGTCACGCTCACCCTCGCAAATCCAGGAAGCATCGGATTCTTCAATTTCGCCTCGGTGATTCTGGTCAACACCGTGGACACCCCGCTCACGAACCAGGACGTCTTCATTGTCCAGACGTATCGCGACCTCTTTCAGGCCGACCCGAGTCCTTCGGAACTCGCGGCAGCAAAAACCGCCATCGGTGCCTCCGACCGTGCGCTGGACAGGGCAAAGTGGATCTGCCAGCTGCTGATCTCGAACTATGCGGCAGAGCCGGTCTTTCCTGTCGTGCAAATTTACGCGCCGTTCATCCTCTCTGTCATCGCCGTGGCGGAGGCCCGCGCGATTCCGCCGAGCTTCGCGGACCTGCAAAACGGCATCAACCTTTACCGGGAAGCCACGAGCACGGACGACGCGCTCGCGACGATCAGCACGGCGTTCAACCAAAACCTGCTGGAGGTTTTCAACAGCAAGGTTCCGGGGTTTGCCACGGACAACACGATCTTCATCCAGAGCATCTACCTTGCCGCGGTCAAGAAAACCTCCACGGACTTTTCGCAGGCAAATCTTTCTTCGGCCGCCAACCAGGCGGATCTCGATTACTGGCTGCCGCTCCTCGCCTCCAGCTCGCCCGCTGAACTTGCCGCCAAGCGGAACCTCATGCTGGGAAGGATTTCCACGCAGAGCTTCAATCCGCCGCCGGTTGCCGGCATGACGCCGTTTGATCTCACTGTGACGAACAAAAATGCGGTGCTGGTCTCCATCGTGTTGGCGGGCCTCCTCCGCCAGCAGTTGACGTATCCGGATTTTTTCAACGGATACCTTTTCCCCGTGGACCAAGGCGGGGAAACGATCCTCATCGACCACATCTACAACATCATCCAGTCGGCGGGCTATGCCGCGCGTTTCCGCGTGATCTCCTACGAAGGGTTCATCGACTCGGCCAAAAGCGGTCTATCCGCAGCTCAGAGGCTTCCCGGAGCCGATCCCGAGGGCGACGGCTTCACCAACCTCCAGGAGTATTCCTTCGCCCTCAACCGGCATTCCGCCAGCGTTCCCTCCGTCACCGAAATCGATATCGAGAGCTCTGGCGGACATGACTACGCGCTCTTCTCCTACCGCCAGGCCGCGAATGTCAAACGTGTCGAGTTCCTCGTCCAGACGTCCACGGATTTAAAAACCTGGTCGGTCGCCTCCAATGCCGTCGCCGATGGCGGAGTGGACATGGGAAGCTACATCAAAAGACGAGTCCGGATTCCCGTTCCCTCCCCGGCCGGACGCCTGTTCATCCGGCTTCTCGTCCGCCCGAAACCCTAAGGAATCTGCCCAGCGCCTCTTGCGACACTATCACCGGGACACCGCGTGAAGTTCTGGAACGCGGGTCAAGCATTTTGGGTTTCTACTGTTGGCTATCTGGCAGACTAAAGAATCTCTTTATCAGCTCCTTCGGCTATTGCCCTTTCAAGGGAAAGCGGCTGGAATCCGGATCAGCCGGCACGAACCATGTCTTACTGTGATATCCACCGACTGGGCAATCATATCCGGGTCATCGAAGGCCGGGAATTAATTTTGAACAAACAGGGTGATGTCGCCCAAATTGTTCTTCACTGCCGCGACGAAATCTTAACCATTATTGACAGCGGTGTATACCCTGAGGATCGACAGGCCATTCTAAAGGCTGCTGCCGAACTCGGGAAGTTCTCAAAGGTCGTGCTTATCAACTCCCATGGGCACGCCGATCATGTCGGAAACAACGATGTGATCCATGAACTTCAAGCCAAGGAGGTGGAGCACTACTGTCCGGCCAAAGATTACCCGAACCTCTGCGATCAGGCTGGTTTTTTTCAGAAACTGATGGAGGAATCCTGTGGATTTCTGGACATGGGCCCTCCTGCTCAGGCTGTGGCTAGATTGATGGCGCTTTTTCCGGAATTGCGGACAAATAAGGATCGCGTGGGCTTGCTTGAAGATCACTTTCCGCTCGAAGCCCACCAAATTGCCGGGATTTCATTTCGGGGGTTTCGGATTCACAATGTTTTAGTCATCCCAACCGAGGGGCACACTGTCGGTCATATCTGCTGCCTCTTCCCCGAAGATTCCTTTTTCTATGGAGCCGACGAGTTCATCGGAGCGGTGCCTCCCTGGGGGGACAGTGATCCCGAAAACCAACTCGCCGCCTGCCGCTTGGTGATTGATTTGATTCAGTCCAGGGTCGTCACTCACGCTGCCCGGGGCCACCACTGGGGCATTGTCGAGGGCGCCGCTTTCGCCAAGGCACTGAACTCCATCATTGAAACGACCGAACAGTGGAACCGGCATGTCAGCGAATTGCTGGCCTCCGGGCCACAAAGCGTATCCTCAATGCTCACGGCGATGCGCAAACGAATGCCGGAATCCTTTGGACCCAACGCCAATCCTCTTTTTGACACTATGAAGGTCATCAACACCTGTCACCGCCTGGGGGCCCAAACCAAGGGAAACGCCCCCGATACGCTGTTTTATTCGAGCAAGTAAGTCGAATTGGTCAGACCCCTGCGGGGTCCCGCGTGCGCGGGGTCGGTCTCTGCTGCGAGAGCGGCTTCGGGTCGAACCCGAAGGGCGAAAATCGCGGGCGCGATTGAGGCAACACGGGGCTGCGGGAGCGACCCGGGTAGCCTGCCCGCAGGGCAGCCCGAAGGGCGAAAATCGCGGGCGCGATTGAGGCAACACGGGGCTGCGGGAGCGACCCGGGTAGCCTGCCCGCAGGGCAGCCCGAAGGGCGAAAATCGCGGGCGCGATTGAGGCAACACGGGGCTGCGGGAGCGACCCGGGTAGCCTGCCCGCAGGGCAGCCCGAAGGGCGAAAATCGCGGGCGCGATTGAGGCAATCAAACGGCGAAATGTTGAATCGGGCCGGTCCCGGCCTCTCGGCCCTTCGGTCTCATCCTGCGGATGCTCTACCGATTGTTTGGTGGAGAGCCGCCATGCATGGCATGGCTCCTGAGGTAGGATTATCCCCGCGGCAGGCGCGGGGCTCTGCGAGTTTGGGTGCTTCGCACATTTGGGGGAGCGCTATCGCGCGGGCAGTCGAACGGTGTTCTCGTCTGGTAGGATTGTCGCGTGACGCGACTCGCCATGCGAGGCATGGCTCCTGAGGTAGGATTATCCCCGCGGCAGGCGCGGGGCTCTGCGAGTTTGGGTGCTTCGCACATTTGGGGGAGCGCTATCGCGCGGGCAGTCGAACGGTGTTCTCGTCTGGTAGGATTGTCGCGTGACGCGACTCGCCATGCGAGGCATGGCTCCTGAGGTAGGACTCGGGCGTCTATCTTACTTATTTACAGGCAAATATAACGAGTATTTCCCTGTTGGCAAGGGCTAATCACGCCTACTTTCCTACCACTCAAACGAACGCTTTCACTACAATCTGCTGGCAATTTTGCTGGCAGTTTGACCCTCATCTTTCAGTCCGGCCAATAAGCAGATCCTTGATTGCTCCACGCGTCTTTGGGAGAATCTTCCTACAGCTCTCAAATTCGCCATCCTCGCCATCGTTTCAGCAAAGGGATAATTTCTTCTCGGCCAGATTCAAGAACCGCATATAGTAACATTCTATTCGGACGGTAACATTCTAGTTGTTATCGTCCGAAATTCGGGTTATGTTACTCTCCGTTTGAAGGCACTTTTTGAAAAACACTTGGTAGAATACCTTGATCGGGTAACGGGATTGAAAATCAATTTTTCTCCGTGTTCCCTCTCGAAGATGCCTTTCTTTTTACGCGGTCGATATGATCTGACCGAGGGAGAATTTTTCGGAAAAAAGCTGCTGTTTTTTTCTCCCCGCAGTGATTTTGACGATTGGACGCCTTCCGTAATCCAGAATGATTGGCGGCAACTGGAAGAGATTTCCCATCTTTCTCCTGTGTTTGTCAACGACCGCATTCCGTCGAATCAAAGAGACCGTTTCATTCGACTGCGGCTCCCGTTTATCGTGCCGGGGACACAACTGTATTTGCCCGACCTCTTGATGGATTTGCGCGAACACTTTGTCGGCCAGCGAGCCAGCCCTGGCGAATTATTGAGCCCTTCGGCGCAACACCTTTTCCTGATGGCCGCTGAACAACGCGTCGGCCGTTTCGACAATGCCCAAGCGCTGGCGCAAAAGATCAACTATTCCGCCATGACGGTTGGCCGGGCAATGGACGAATTGGAAGTGGCCGGCCTGGCGCGGATCGCCCGCAGTGGAAAGACCAAGGCGCTCATTTTCGGGACCGAAAATGAGCCCGTGCAATGGCGAACACTATGGGAACGAGCCCTACCCCTCCTGCGTTCCCCCGTGCGACGGGCATTCCCGCTTTATGAATGCCCTTCCCATTTGACCGCACCGGCAAGATTGGGTGGAATCAGTGCTCTTGCCCGCTACTCCATGCTCAACGATCCGAAGATTGAAACATGGGTGGTCGGTTCGGAATGGTATCGTGGAAATGCCGTCGCATTTGAAAGGGCCGATGCTCCCGGGCCGGACTGGGGCAACGAGAGTCTCGAAATCTGGAGCTATGATCCCGGCCTTTCAGGGACTTCCGAAAGCTCGTGGATACGTGGTGAGAATGCCACACGCGGTGGGATTGTAGACCGACTTTCGCTCTATCTCGCCCTGCGCGGATCCAATGATGAGCGGGTGGAACAGGCATTGGAAAAAATGATCGGAGACATCACATGGTAAAGGGACTCGAAATCTTTCGCGATTACTTCGTTGAATGCGCGGAGAATTACGTTCTGATCGGCGGAACGGCTTGCGACTTGGCATTTTCCTTGGCCAGCCAGGAATTCCGCGTCACCAAGGATCTTGATATTGTTCTCGTCATCGAAGCCATGAACGAAAGGTTTGCCAGAACGTTTTGGTCATTCGTCAAAGATGGCGGTTACAAACACCGGAGGCGCGGTGAGGATGGAGAAATGCAGTTCTATCGGTTTTCGGAGCCCGACAACTCCACCTTTCCGATTCAGTTGGAACTCTTTTCCAAAAAACCTGACATGTTAACACCTTTGGCTGAAGGGCCGCTGACGCCGATTCCGATTGGCGGGGAAGGGTCGAGTTTGTCCGCGATTTTACTGGGTGAAGACTACTACGGACTGATCCGACAGGAGCGCGCCATCCGCGAGGGCGTCAGTTTCCTCAAACCAGAAGCCCTGATCCCTTTGAAGGCAGCGGCCTGGCTTGATTTAACAAGGCGGAAAAGCGCTGGCGAAATCGTTGACTCCAAAGACATCCAGAAACACAGGAGGGACGTTTTTCGACTCTTCACCTTGCTGACGGCAGACACCCGTATCGTGCTATCTCCGACGATTCAAAACGACCTTCGGGGGTTCGTGGAAGCGATGCGCACGACCCCACCTGACTTGCTGGCACTGAACATACGGGGCATTTCGGCTGAAGAAATGTTGGCGGCGCTCGCTCAAATCTACAGCCTTTGAATCTCGATTTGAACGCGCGATGCTAGAATCGTCGCCCTGGATTCAGCAGGGCCACAGTCTGGCTAAAGGATGCGCGGTTGCGGGCATTCCGACTTTCATAAATCAGCTCCCAACTGGGAGCAGGCAGTGCGTTTTTATCCGCCAGAGTGGCGGGGATGAAAGCACACATACATCCCGAAAACGACATCCGCCACTCCGACCGCCGTCACCCGGTGGATTTTCTTGAACCCCTTCCGACACCCGACGATCAGCTTCACCGCATTTGTGAAGTTCTGAGCCGAACTTTCGGCTGGGTGGCCGCGGCGGACACGGTTGAACAAAAAGGACTCCGGGCTTCCGTGGTTCTCTATTGCGTCCGTGCCGACTTGCTTGGCACGGACACCCTGGAGGAACTCGGGGCAACGGCCGGAATGTCACAAGCCGTGGTTGACGAGCTTGTGTCTGATTTCTGCCACACCATCGGCTGGTGATGAACGCGGAGAACTTCAAACTGGCAGATGCCAGCGGCTCGGATCGCGTTTCCGACCGGGTTCGGTCAATTCCCTTGCGCGACTTGCTCGCCTGGCACGGGTTCACACTCAAACGCGAGGGCGTCAGTTTCCGGGCGAAGGACGATCGATACAACATCGTCATCCACGGCGACAAATGGTTCGACAATCGGGCAGGGGTTGGGGGTGCGGGAGCGATTGATCTTCAGATGCACCTGTGCGGAGGGGATTTCCGGACGACATGCCGGGTTCTGGCCGAGCAGTTCCGCCCGACGGTCGGTGGCCTGGAATTCCCGGAAAGTCGCGTCCGCGAATCATTCTCCACACGCCGGTCATTCGAGGAACTGGCCTCGCAATACGCCGTGCCGAGCGAATCCAACTGGCCGATTGCTCACGAGTATCTCGTAAAAACCCGAGGACTCGATCCGGATTTGATCGATCCATTGCACGACCGGGGATTGATCTACGCCAACAGTCACCGTCCAAATCCGAGCCTGGTATTTCTCCACCGTACGACCGAGGGCAAGATCGAAGGGGCGACACTCCGGGACACCAGGCACGAATCAACGTTCCGCCCATGTCTGGGCAACAAGATGAGCGCGTGGTTCTCCGTAGGGGATATGAGGAACGCGAACCAAATAGTCGCCGTCGAAGCCCCGATTGATGCGCTGAGTTACTACCAGCTGAATCCATCCAATCAACTCGCCGTCGTGAGTTGCGGCGGGTGCCATGTCCCAGACGAACTTCTCCACCAGTCCTACATGCGCCGCCAGTCATTTGTCGTAGCACTCGACAATGATTGCGCCGGGGAGCGCGGCTGGCTGAAGGCATGGGATGACACTGCCGACTGGACGGGATTCAAAATCTCATCCGACTGTCCCCGGCTCAAGGACTGGAATGCGGATCTGATGGCCATGCGGCCTGTTGGGCAGAATCACCATCAGACACTCTGCCATGTCTGAAGCCCTCCCAAACTTCATCTTTGGTGCGATCTATCGCACGAAGTCCGGTCTGAAGGATGCCTCGGCAACCGCCGCCCGATTCAACTGCTACACGCCCGCCTCGCTGGAAATTCCGTGCGACGCCTTTGTTGCCGCCTGCTGGGTTTGCGACTCCCTCGGGCGCATCGATCCGGGTCTCAATGTTTCACCGATTCCGGTTCGAAAGGAAGACCTTGGAAAAATCATCAACACGATCTGTCACGGCCAGCGCCTGTGACGTCGAACCCAAACCATGCCACATCCCATTGCAGACACCCATACGTCCATCCTTGCGGGGTATTTTTTCAGCCACATAGACCATGGAATCGGGGCGGACGCTTGTGGAAGCCGTTTGCACTGATCTCAAAAATGGCCATCATTAATCACAACGGCAAGGCCATCGTCCAACCGGCGGCAGAACAACTCAGCTTTTTCGATTTTTTTCAAAACCATGACCGCAACAAAGAAAATATTTCCGATCAGCGCCTACGGTCTGATGGCCGAACGTCACTGGAGAGAGTTTCGCCCCCGAATGGTGCGGGAGTTGGAGGAAACGGGGAAACTGGAGGAAGCCCTTCACGAGGCCCAGGAACGGACTCTCGACGAATTGATGGAGTTGGAGACCAAGCTGGAGGCGCAGGGGTTGACCACGCAACAGGCCCGCGATCAGGCTTGGGAAGTGGTGCGGGAGAGATACATTCTCCTTCCACCCGAGGAGGGGAATTAGCCCATTCGGGCGGGTATCGTATCGGCCCCGAAGACAACTTGGGCGCAGGCTCGCTCAAGGAAAAATGCCACGCCAATTTTATCGCCATCGAGGTTCTCCGCGCCGTAGAGGCCGAGCGCCGCGAGGCCACACCCGAGGAGCAGCAAACCTTGGTGCGCTATGTCGGTTGGGGTGGATTGCCTCAAGTTTTCGCCACCCACGAGGATAGCACTTGGCAGGCGGAGCGCGTCAGGCTCCGGGAACTTCTCACGCCGGAGGAATATCGCGCCGCCCAGGCTACCACTCTCAACGCCCACTACACTTCCCCCACCGTGGTTTCCGCCATGTATGAGGCGGTGCAGCGATTCGGTTTCACCCACGGGAAAATTCTCGAACCCTCTGTCGGCACCGGCCATTTCTTCGGTCTCATGCCGGAGGCGATGCGGTCGCAATCCACCTTGACCGGTATCGAGATCGACCCGCTCACGGCCCGCATTGCCCGTTTGCTTTACCCCGATGCCAATGTCCGCCAGTTGGGCTTCGAGCAATCCCGACTCCCCAACGATGGCTTTGACCTCGTTGTCTCCAACATCCCTTTTGGCAACTACAAGGTGTTCGATCCAGAGTTCAACCGGCACAACTTTCTCATTCACGACTATTTCTTTGCCAAGGCGCTGCAAAAAGCCCGGCCCGGAGGGTTGGTTGCCTTCATCACGTCCATGGGCACGATGGACAAGCAGGATACCCATCTTCGCGATTACCTATATGATCGGGCGGAATTCCTGGGGGCCATCCGTTTGCCCAACACCGCATTCAAACAAAATGCCAATACGGAAGTGACGACCGACATGGTTTTCTTGCGGCGCTTGCACGAAGGCGAGTCACCATGCGGGCACGATTGGCGCGAACTGGCACCATACAAGAACGCCAATGGTGTCGATTTCCGCATCAATCGCTACTTTGCCGCGCATCCCGCCATGATGTGCGGCACGATGGCCGAGGAAGGCACCATGTATTCCGAAGGAGAACCGGCCTTGGTCCCCGATGCGCGTCCGCTCGATGCGGCCTTGTCCCAGGCTATTGCGAATCTGCCCGCAGCCATCTACCGACACCCCGAAAGCCAGACCGTCATCGACACCCCGGAGATCCCAGCGCCGGAAGGTATCAAAGAAGGCGCGTTCACCCTACATGACGGACAGGTGGCGGTGCGCGAAGGCCACGCGCTGGTTCTGTCCCGTGGCCTCCCCGCCGAAACGACGCGCCGGATTCGCGGGATGATTCATGTTCGCGACACCGCGCGTGAGGTTCTGCGCACCCAACTGGAGGAGAGTGGCGAGCCCGTCATCCTTGCGGCCCGTCAGCACCTCAATCAGCGATACGACCAATTTATCGCCCGGTTCGGCTTCATCAACACGCTCGCTAACCGCCGAGCCTTCAACAGTGATCCAGACTACCCGCTTCTCTGCTCGCTGGAGAACTATCGCCACGACATCAAACGCGCCACCAAGACCGCCATTTTTCATGAGCGCACCATTCATTCCGCCACGCCAGTCTATAAAGCCGAGACGGCCAAGGATGCCTTGGTCATCACCCTCAACGAACGAGGCGGGGTGGACGTGGAGCACATGGCCTCCCTGCTCGGCAAGGATGTCCCTGGCCTCATGCCGGAACTCAAGGGGCTGATTTATCTCGATCCGGAAACCAAACGCTGGGAAACCGATGACAGCTACCTGTTTGGCAATGTGAGGGAAAAATTCGCGGCGGCCCGCCGGGCGGCCCGGGCCGAATCCCGGTTTCAGGAGAATGTGGAGGCATTGCAGGCCGTGCAGCCCGAGGACTTGCTCCCCTCGCAGATCGAGGCCCGCTTGGGAGCGGCCTGGATCCCGGAAACCGACGTGGAAGCCTTCGCTTCCTCCCTGCTCGGCGGAAATTCTGTCACCATCAGCCATTCGCCCCAAGTCGGCGCATGGTTCGTCCACGGCAGCCCGCTAGCGAAAGTTTCGGTAGCCAATACGACCGAATGGGGCACGGCGCGGTATTCCGCGCTCGATTTGATTCAGGATTCGCTGAATCTCAAAACACCCACCGTTTACGACCGCAGACCTGTAACCGGCGAGGCCACCGTCAACGCGACCGAAACGGAAGGCGCGCGCGACAGGCAGGAAAAGATCAAGGAACGCTTCAAGACATGGATATGGGAGGATGACGGACGCAGTGAACGGCTCTGCCGCCTGTATAACGACCAATTCAATTCTGTTCGCCTCCGCGTGTTCAACGGCGGTCACTTGACGCTGCCGGCCAGCAGCCGCCAGGTCGAGTTGCAGCCTCACCAAAAGGATGCCGTCTGGCGCATCATTCAGAGCAAGAACACGCTTTTGGCCCACGCCGTGGGCGCAGGCAAAACCTACACGATGGTTGCAGCCGCCATCGAGATGAAGCGTCTCGGGCTCGCCCGCAAGCCGATGTTTGCCGTGCCCAATCACATGCTCTCGCAGTTCGCGACCGAGTTGCTCACCCTTTACCCCAACGCCACGATCCTCGCTGCGGGCAAGGACGACTTCGCGAAGGATCGCCGAGCCCACCTTTTCAGCCGCATTGCCACCGGCAACTGGGATGCCGTCATCGTCACCCATTCCAGCTTTGAGAAAATCCCGCTTTCCGCCTCTGCCCGTCAGAACTTCATCACATCGCAGATCGACGAAATCGAAGAAGTGATCCGCGAACAGAAGTCCGAATCACGCGGGACCAGATTGGTCAAGGAACTGGAGTGTGTCCGCAAACGGCTAAAATTCAAACTCGATGCGCTGTCGGCCGAGGACAAGAAAGACCAGACCCTCACCTTTGAGGAATTGGGCGTGGATCGCGTGTTTATCGACGAGGCCCACAAGTTCAAAAACTTGTTCTATGTCACCAAGATGACCCGCGTCGCGGGTCTGCCGCAAACGGCTTCGGAGCGGGCCTTCGACTTGTTCCTGAAAGTGGGACACATCCAGGAACGCAACGGCGGCGGGGGTGTCGTCTTCGCCACGGGGACACCCATTTCCAACACGATGGCCGAGATGTTCACCATGCAGCGGTATCTGCAAATGACCTCGCTCCGTAGTCTTGGCCTCCAGCACTTCGATTCGTGGGCGGGCACGTTTGGCGAGACCGTAACCGCGATGGAACTCAGCCCCGATGGGGCTGGTTATCGACTACAACACCGGTTCGCTCGCTTCGTCAACGTGCCCGAACTCATGCAGCAGTTCCGCCAAACGGCCGACGTGCAGACTGCGGACATGCTCAAATTGCCGGTTCCGAAACTCGAATCCGGGCGTGCCATTACCGTCAGCGCACCATGCAGCCCGCGTCTCAAAAAGTTTGTCGAAACTCTCGTCAAGCGAGCGGAGAAGATCAAAGGCGGCAAGGTTGACCCGAGGGACGACAACATGCTCAAGATCACCTCCGAGGGCAGGTTGGCCGCTTTGGATTTGCGCTTGATTGCACCCGGCGCACCGGATGCGCCCGACTCGAAGGTCAACCTCGCGGTCGAGAAAATTCATCGTGTCTGGCTGGATTCCACGCCGCAGAAATGCGCTCAGCTCGTCTTTTGCGACCTCTCGACCCCGAAGCAGGGGCAGCGGGAGTTCTCGGTCTATGACGACATCCGCGCCAAGCTGGTTGTCCGTGGCATTCCTGAAAAGGAGATCGCCTTTATCCAGGATTACGACACCGACGCTGCCAAGGACACCCTGTTCAAAGCGGTGCGCGAGGGAGACGTGCGGGTTCTCTTGGGCAGCACCTTGAAAATGGGTGAAGGAACCAACGTGCAGCGCCGTCTTATCTCCCTGCATCATCTGGACGCCCCGTGGCGGCCATCTGACATTGAGCAGCGCGAGGGCCGTATTCTCCGTCAAGGCAACACCAACGAGTTTGTCAGCGTTTATCGTTATGTCACCGAAGGCAGCTTCGATGCGTATATGTGGCAGACCTTGGAAACCAAGGCCCGATTCATTGCCCAAGTCATGACCGGCGACGCCGCCATGCGCAAGGCCGAGGATGTAGACGCCACCGCCCTCAGCTATGCCGAGGTCAAGGCCATCGCTTCCGGCAATCCGATGGTTATCGAGAAGGCCCAAATCGATGCCGAGGTCATCCGCCTCAACCGGCTGAAACGCCAACACCAGGGCAGCCAGCATTCCATCCGTTTGCGCATCAGACACACCGAAGAAATGCTAATACACGAGGAGAAATTCGCCGCAAACCTCGGGCTAGACCTCGCTGCTCGCACGCCGACACGCGGCGAAGAATTCACCATGACGATTGACGGCCAGCACTTCGATGAGCGCGTCAAGGCCGGTCGCGAGTTGGTTTTTATCGGGGCCTCCCTCAAGCCGATGCAAGAAACTCGCCAGATCGGTGCCATCGCGGGGTTTCCCATTTCGCTCCATCGGTTCGAATCCCGTGTTGAACTTCGCATCCACGGCCGAAACACCTACGAGGCCACCGTCAGCGACTGCCCGCAAGGCACCATTGCCTCGATGGAGCACGCGCTCGGCGATTTTGAGTCGCGGTACGCCGAGTCCAATGAAAATCTCGGTCGGCTCAAAATACGCATTCAGGAGTTGCAGGCGCAAAGCCAACAGCCATTCGAGCATCAGGAAAAGTTGGCGGCTGCGGAAAAACGACAGCACGAGATCATCGCCGATCTGGATCTTACTAAGAGTCAGGCCAGCACTCAGGTGGACGAGCAACCCGAGGCCGAAACGCAGACAAACGGGGAACAGCCCATCGGATTGTCCTCCAAACCCGGCCAGGCCGATGTCTCCAGCCCGACAGTTCAGCCAGAACAGGAACCGCAAGAGGTCTCCGAGACCCTGGTTATCCGCAGCGGCATCGAGACACCGCGAGGACCGCTGACCCCCAAGGCCAAGGCCCAGCCGTTACCCCCGGATTCTCCACTCTCAACCCGTAATTCCTGATTCCCATGAAACTATCCGCCATTACCTCCATCACCAATAACCTCATCGCAGCCCGCTTCTGGATGGGGCTCGCCATTCTCGCCACCGGGTTCGCAGTGGCTGCTCCCTACCTGACGATCCAAGCCATGAAGCAGCAGGAAAAAGTCGTCATCCTCGATCCGGGCGGAACGCTGATTTATGCACCACTCCTCGGATTCGAGGATGCGGGAAACCTTCATGCCTACCACGTCCGGCTTGCCTGCCTGGCTCTACTGCAACGGAATCCCATCGGCCCTGATCTCCCGGACTTGATGAAGCGCCTCTACTTGGAAGATCCAGCCCGGAAAAAAGCCGCCGCGATCTACAAGGCCCAAAATCCTGAGTTCAAAGAGAAGCAGATCCACCAGAAAGCCGAGGTCACGAAAATCGACATTCTTGATACCCGAAAAATCAGCGACGGGAGCGGCAAATCCTACGAAGCGGTGAGCGTCCGGGCCGAAGGCAACCTCGTCCGCACCGGCACGGTCAACAAACTCGAATTCCGCGAACCGGTGAAGTTCCAGACGGAATTCCTCTTCATCCGCAACCCCGACCTCCTCGGCAACGGGCGTCTCCCGCTCGTCGTGCAGGATTTCAAATACACCGAGCAGCCGCTTTGAAACACCTCACCACTCGTCAGTGATG
>Ga0247837_1000453_pt1 | contig 86349 bp, 62 predicted proteins | sample LaCtaG_2_FD_187115 | JGI IMG/M metagenome (GOLD analysis project Ga0247837, IMG submission 187115) | Freshwater microbial communities from meromictic Lake La Cruz, Castile-La Mancha, Spain - LaCruzMarch2015_14.5m | ecosystem: Environmental > Aquatic > Freshwater > Lake | place: Spain: Castile-La... | reverse complement strand
TAAAGTTGAAGAGATTGGGCCTTGAAGTCGGATTCAGGGAAAGACGTCCCCGCTGCAAAGCAAGCCACTGCGTCAGGGCTTAGAGCCCTTTTACCTAATAACCTTTGCTATGTCCTTCCGACCTCCGAAACGCGAAAGTCAAGTGAATCACGAAAGTGGACACAATCCAAGCCTTCAGCAACAACAGCAGTCCTTGTCCTCGCACGACTTCCTCCCATATCGTGTTTAGGCCCTGCAGACCGAAGGAAAACCCGATCAGGTTCGCCACGATCAGAGTCATCATGAGCACTGCACACCCCATGGCGCAGAGCCAGTTGTAGAAGGGAGTTTTACGCAGTTCGGCAAAGGTGGGACGGTTGAAGTAGGCCTTGGCCAGGCCTTCGGGGACCAGGAAGAAGCAGATGCCCCAGCCCCAGACGAGTAAGTGCAGGCGCAGGTCGTGCCAAATCGCTACGAAGCCGAATACCACCCAAACGTTATACACCTTGTAGCGCGACCCTCCAAGCGGCACAAACAAGTACCTCACCAGCCACTGGTTGAAGGCTCTATGCCACATGCGCCAAAACTCCTCAATGCAGTACGTGCTCGTTATGCACCTGCCCATGTTTTCCGGCGACTCGATCCCATCACATATCGCCCAGAGTCGAAAGAACCTCCAAATCACCAGAAACTTCAGCCAAATCCACATCAGGATTAGGTAGGAGGAAATGGCCAATTCGTAGGAACTGAAGCTTCCCCAGAGTCTTTTGTTGCGAGGGTTGTTGGCGATGGCGGGGAGGTAGAGGAAGTGGACGTATAGCTCGAGTAGGAGATAGGCGAATAGCAGTCGGAAGAGATACATTAGTTTGGAGTGGAGGTTGTAGGTCTGTTGGGGACGCTGCACTTGCGACCTCCAGGCGTTATAGGATAGTGTTGGTCCGGCTAAGTAGAGAGGGAAGTAGGTCAAATACCCAGTGAACGCCAAAGCACCATAGTCCTCTACATGATTGTCTTGTCGGTAGCGGAGACAGTCTACAGTCGGACTACAGTCTTGGCACTTTACCTTGTGCTTTTCCATTGTACTCGTGAGAAGTCCGAGTTCCGCCCAGTGGGAGTCCATAAGGTAGCTGACGAGTTTGAGGAAACAGAGGTTGGAAGTGCGGTGCCAGGACATGTCAGGGTGGTACAATCGCTCCAGAGACTCAAGTCCCAGCCACTTGAAGCCGTAGCCTTCGTAGTACTCTGTAAGGACCAAGAAACTCAAATTCGCTCCCCACACTATGAGGGGAAACAGCCGCTTGCCTCTGCATATTTTGGCAAAAAGGAAGTTCGCAAACAGCCACGTAAACAGGTAAATGATTCCGAAGCCATGCAAATAGACCATCGATGCGGGTCCGGTTATAGCGTAAAACTGCAGTGATGATTTCACTGTCTTTTCATTCGTCAGCACTTTCTTTCCCACTATAAGCGCAATCGCAGTCACAAGCAGCACCGGCAGTCCTTCCCGAAAGGACCTGAGCTGCCCATCATTCACATCCGCTTTCCACCCTGCAATCCAGGGCGACGCCCCCAAACCCGCTATTTTCTCCCTCTCCGCCACTCGCCAAGACAGCTGAATTCCATCATAAACGAAGGCTATCGCTGCAGAGAAGACCAATACGCAGAGGCAGGTCTTCTCCACTTTTCTCCACAGCAAGTTGGCGGGCGAGTCTGGGGCGTCGTTCCGGATAAACATTCCTATACGTCAAATATGCGGCTGTGCGTGCTCCTTGCACTGTCTTGCTTAGCACTGGACATTCACCTAATTCCGCACTCTCACTGCGACACGGCCTGGCAAGCCACTCCCGAGGCCTATTTCCCCTCTGTTACTGCTATTTTAGACCAGGTCGTGGTTTGGCTGGAGGCTGACTCCATACACACTTTCGCTTGGGCGGAACTGTATAGACTACTTAGGTACTTCTTTTCAAGGTGGTTCGATGCACAAAATGAAGGCAAGCAGAGGAAAGTCAGACAGCTCGTGACTTCCGGGCAATTGGAGTTCGTGGGCGGAGGATGGGTGCAGATGGACACTGCTGTGACGGATTTAGACATGCAGACGATGAATCTGGCCAAAGGATTGCGCTACTTACGCAGAGAATTCAATGTAACGAGTGCTCCGGTGGCTTGGGACGTTGACAGCTTTGGGATGAGTGCATTGACTCCGGCGCTCTATTCCCGCTTTGGATACAGAGAGCTGGTGGTGGGACGCATTGATGCAGACTTCCGCCTGCAGTTACAACCACGAGGCGGGCTGGAATTCCTATGGGAGACCAGTCTGGGCGCCCAGCCAATCCTCACCCACATCCTAAGTGGCAACTACCAAGCGCCTTCGTACCTCAACCCCGCCTCCTCCGAGTACTGTCTGAATGGGCCCGGCACAGAGAAGTGCCTGAGAAAGCTAGCAGACCAAGCAGCCTTAATGAGGCAGACTACAGGCAGCAGCGCTGTATTGCTGCTTTATGGGGGCGACTTCGCCTTTGGTCCACTGGACTCCCTTCCTTCTCCCTTATTTGCAGCGCTCACGACGTTACAAACCGCCTTCAATGCGAAATACCAAAGCTTGCGTGTGCTTCTTTCCACGCCGTCCCGCTATTTCCGCCACATTGCCCAGTCCTCTCGGCTCTTCCCCACCTTCTCAGGCGAACTCCTCCCATACATGACTCGCCACGACTCTGCCTCTCCTACCTACTGGACTGGCTTCTACAGTACTCGCCCGGCCTTAAAGGCGAAAATAAAGAAAGCTGTAGGACTGTCAAGGAGCGCTAGGCTACTTAGTGCACTGGCACTGGGACAGGACTGGGACTCTGAGGTGGAGGAGGCTTTGCACCACGATGCAATTGCGTGCACGTTGAGAGAGCATGCAGCTGTGCAGCTCGGGGACAAGATGGAAGCATGTGCGAATCAGGCTGAAAAGCAACTATACGAAGTGGCAGTGCATATGCTGAACAGGACTCAGGGTGTTAGGCGACTTGGAAGGCCGGTTGTTATCGTAAACTCGCTGAATTGGGAAAGGGAAAGTATCCAATCGCTCTCAGTCCCCCACCCTTACTACCAACTCCGCAGTCCACTATATGAAATTGTCCCTTCGCAGTACTTCTCCCACCCCAGTTCCCAGAACTATACTCTGTACTTCCTTGCCAAAGTACCCGCTTTAGCCTCTGTCGTGTATTTCCTTATAGAAAAGGATGAAAACTGCTCGAAATGCGCCTTTCCCAGTATTCCGCTAGAAGAGCCAGTCCTACGCAATGCAGAAATCACGATTTCTATGGGAATTGACGGATTTCCTCTATGGATTCAAAGCAAAGAGGAGAAAACCGCATTTGAAAAAATGGAATTTCGCACTTATTCGACTGTTAATTCCGGCATTTATGTACTTAAGCCCAATTCCAAAGGGCAAACCCTCGATTTCCCACTTTCTTCATACATTTTAGCCACAGGTCCAGTCCTTTCTATAGCGATTTCCAAGTGGAATTCGGCTTTTACACAGACAATTCTGCTTCCTAAGCAGTCTTTAGGCTATTTTCTCTATTCTTTGGCTGTTTTTGCCCTAGGAAATGAGACTATGCTGGATATTTCCTTTCCATCTCTGTCAAATTCTGCCTTTTTCGCCTTTTCCGACGGTGCTTTGCGGCAAAAAGTCTATTTCGACCCTATTTTTAACGCCAGAATAGGAAAAAACTTCCACCCTATCACCTCCGCAGTCTTTATAGGGAACGAAAGTATGGCTTTTGGCCTATTCCCCGACTACTCTATGGGTATCGGCCAGGTGGGAAAGGACACTATCGCCCTACATCTACACAGAAGCGGGCTATTTGACGACGGAAACGGACTAGAAGAAGGCTTCGAAGACGGCTCTATGGCAATTCACAGCTTTCGAGTGACCGTTTCTCCGATATATGACGATATTGTGTGGAAAAATGCACTGGAACAGGCCTCTCCCTTAGTGGTATTCGCTGGAAATAGCGCTTTGGAGTGGGAAATGGGCACTGCGGCTGGTATTTCCTTCGATAGACCAGACCTGTATATACATTCCTTAGAGAATGGAATGCTGAGAGTGCTGAATTTGAGGGCGTTTGGGACGGATTTCAGCATGGATGGAGTGAATGTAGTGGGGAAAACGGGGCTTGGAGGGTTCCCTGTGCGACCAAGAGCCTTCGAAGCAGCAACTTCCCCTCCAATCTGCTTCGAAACCTGCAAAAACGGGGCAATTGGAGCGATTCGGTACCGACAGCCCTGCACTTCCGGGTCATTTCTATCCCCCTACGAGTACTCAGGCCTGTTTTTGTCTGGTTTGCCGCTTGCAAGTGCACTAGATTGGAACAATTCCTTAGTGCATCCTGCCTGCTTCTCTGGGTTCACACTGAAATACACCTCTGCTTCTCTGCCTTTCCAGTCTGCTGCCAGTCCCCCGCCAGTGCTGGCCAACCGGCCCTTTGACTTCATGTCCCACAGAGCTGCTACGCCCACCTACACTACCCCTGGCGCCTCGCCTGCTAGTTTCCAGTTTCTCCTGATGGCCGCAGTATCCTTCGCCGTGCTTTCCCTACTCGCGACTCTCCTGTACTGTCCTCGCCATATATGCTAATCTCCCTAGCAGTCCTAGCCAGTGCACTCACTGTGCTGACTAGTCCTTGGCCGCCTGTGATTTACTGCGACCTTGGCTCTTCCAACTCTTTCAACTTCAGTGGCTTTGAGCTGGACCTGCTGCGGGAAATCGCGATATCGCTGCATTGGACGAATTGGACGATTTCCTGTGTTACCTGGGACGAGATGTTGACCAGGGTGCAAGCAGGCACTGCAGACATCGGCCTCGGGGGTATAAACATCGACTCAGGACGTTTACAGCAGTTTGAGTTCTCAGTGCCGACCTATGAATCCGGACTGTCACTAGTAGTTCCTGAGAAAAAAACCTCACTAACCTGGGTCCTGCTGGAGCCCTTTTCCTGGCAGCTCTGGACTGCACTGCTAGTGGCGGGCATTGCAGTGGCGCATGCACTGTGGCTGCTGGAAGGCAGGGAAAAGCAATACCCCTGGGGACTGGTGGATGCTGCCTGGCTCACATTCGCTTCGCTTTGCTTCACTTCGGACCGCTCTGCAAGGCTCAACCCTGGGAAAATGCTGCAGTTGGGACTGGGACTGTCGGCTTTCTTGCTCTTAGGACTCTTTATTGGGGCTTTGACGGTGAGACTGGCTACTCCTATCAAAGACCAGCCCTTCACCTCTTATAAAGACTTGCGGGGCCTGCGAGTAGGCACCGCTGCCACTTATGTGCCTTGGCTTAGTCAATTCTCGGACCACGTCCAGGGGTTCTCATGGCTGCCAGACGACCCCTCCGCCCTGATAATCGCTGCAGTGGAGCGAGGAGAACTCGACGTAGCGGCCTTAGAACACCCCCAAGCCCAGTACTACTCCAGTCGCAAATGCGGCTTAACCGTGCTCGACTTCAGCTTCATCGAAATCTACTACGCAGCTGCCTTCCCTCTAGGGGCTGATAAGCAGCTGGTAAGGGACTTTTCCAAGGCTTGCAGCAAGCTAAAAGAACGAGGGGTGCAAAAAGCGCTGATGAACAAGTATATGATTCAGGCTGCTCCCGACCCTTGTTCAGACCTAATCCCTCTAAACGCCCTCACAGCTGCTCAAGTCTTAGGAGTCCTTTCAGTCCTAGTGGTCGGCTTCTTAGCAGCTTTACCCTTGTTTCTCTATCAACTCCTTCACAAGCCGCAGAACAGTGAGGAGCTGAGCGCCCAGCAGATCCGCGACCAGCACATCCAGCGAGACGCACAGGAACTCAAACTCGTGCGGAAGTTCGACACCATTCTGCTGAGTGCAGACCAGAAGCTGGGAGCGAAGTTGAGTGAGTTGGAGCTGAGTTTGGAGGGACATTTGGCTACGTCTATGAAGTATGAGGAGGCGCTGATGGAGTTGGAGGCGAAGCTAGACCGAAGGTTTGCTTAGAGGGTAGGATTGGTCGTAGTTGCTACTAGTCCACGGAATTGTGTCGAATCAGCCTACAGCGTGCACAGAGTTCAAATGCATAAAATAGATATACTGGAGAAATAGAGGTAGGAAGTGGCTGAAAGGTTAGATCTCAAGCAATGAATTGCTAGTCTGGCTAGGGTTATTAGCAGAAAGGGTCTTTTGATGATGAAGAGAGCTGAGAGAGGAGGGAGGACAGGGGAGGCAGCACCCTTTCAGCGCAGGACTTGGGGCAGGAGAGGTGGGAACGTTTGTGTAGGGACAGCTGACTCGCTTGTCTGAAGCTGGCAGGACAGGCCGTACATCTGAATGGCTTGAGTCCCGAATGGAGGTACCTATGCTCTACCATATTCTGCTTACTCGAGAATTCATGTCTGCAGTACTCACAGACAAAGTGCTTGACCCGGAGATGGTGCGTGTCCACGTGTCTCTTGAGGTTGAACTTGGTGTTGTACGCCTTGGTGCAGTCTACGGCCATGCAGCAGTAGAGGACGATCAGGTGGTCGGGCATTTTTATATACGCTGGACGAACTGGCTAATATGGAGGGAGTCTAGACTAGTTTAGCTTCCCTTGGCAGTCCTTCGATCCGCAGGTGCAGGATATCTTCTCCGTCTCCACCTCGAAGTGGTAGTCATACGTAATCTCCTCAAACTTGAAAATCCTTCTTTTCGCAAACAGCAAAATATGCTTCTCCCCGTTTATTTCACATATCGTGGCCTCACAATTCGGCTGACAGGAGTGGTTAATGAACCTCGCCTTCCCCCCTTTCACCGTCGCGTCCACAATATAGTCCTCATCCAGTCGAAACATGTAGCAACTGCCATTGCCAATTCCCTTCGCTTCGTACTCCTTTTCCCGTCTATCCGCCACCTTATTGCGGACCATTTCGCCGATGTACTCCACTACTAAGTTGCCTGGGAGGAACTCTACATTGGTGAATAGGCCCAGGCCGTGGATGCCGGAGCGCAGGACTTCCACGTGTTCGTCTCGATTGGGCGTTTTCTTGTACTTGCGGTATTCGGAGGCGAGGGTGAGGTCGTCCTTTTTGTGCACGACTTCGGTGTCTTCGAAGTGAGTGCTTTTGGTGTTGGAACTGCGCACTTTTGGAACGGTCACCATACGGTGCTTGTCATATGGCAGGAAGAGACTGGCTCCGGGTGGCGGACTATGCAGCGAGTCCAGTATCTCCTGCAGTGTCCTCGGCTTCTTTTCCTTTATATTCCTCAGATAAGTGGCAGTTTCCGGGTACGGCGGCAGGTAGTTCGATATGCTCGAGTACCCAAAGAAGTCCGCCGCACACCTCAAATGGAAGCTATCTCCCAGCTTCAAGAGAGGCCACAGCTCCTCCACTGCCTCAGAGCTGCACACCACTGCACCCTGTTCCTCAGTCACTTTGAAGAAGTGGTCCTTTTTGGAGCACCGCACTAGTGTGCGCCGACCTGCAAGCCAGGTCAAGCGCAGGCTTTCCAACTGTTCGTGCACTCCTTCTTCTGGGATTTCGCACAGAGTCAGGGAGCCGATGCGGTTGAATTCGTGCCGGGTGAAGGGAGGCTTGCGGGCGTACCGCTTTCCAGTAGTAAAAATCCACTTTCGCTTGGTAAAAGCCGCTAGAGCCGCACAGTCCAGAGAGATTCGCGTCTGGATGTCCTTCATCAAGGGGCAGTCTCTGCATATGACGGTCTTGTGGTCGAAAAAGCGGACTGCCGCGAGGAGTGCACAGGGGAAATGGTAGTGGTTGTGGCACTTCTTGGAGGAGCAAATGAGAGTGGCGCCTAACTTCCCGCACTCTGAGCACTTGGACTTTTTGGACCTGGTGAGCGCTTGCGGGAAGTTGAGCAGTCCGCCGCACTCCTGCAGCCACTCAATATCCATTGACCAATAGGCGCAGTTCACATGCACCCACAGGCCTTCTTCGGAGGGCAGTAGGCGGCCGGAAACCTGTCGCTCGCCTTCTCGCTTGCAGAATGCGCAGATAAGGCTGCCGGTGCCGTCCCCAGGGACTGGGTCGTCTGAGCACAGAGACAACATCAAGGTTTGAGGGGCGGACAGAGGTGTGCACAGTGAGGAAATGGGGGAATTGTCTGGCAATTTGGGCTGGTAAATGAGCGCTCCACTGGGTTTTTCCTGTCGATTGCGGTTGAGAACGTGTAGAGTGAGTTTGAGTAGTGAGCCTCTCAGCCACTCCTCAAACCTGTGCGTGAGTGCAATAGCCGTCGGCACCTCGTTATTGACATACTGTGTCGCCAGCGAAGTCGGGTCTACCTCCGTAGTGAGCACTTCCACGTGAGTATCAGTCATTTTGCTGCTGATTGGCAGGATTAGGTCTTCACTGTGGGTGGACCTGGGCACTGGCACGTCTCTTACTTCGGTTTCTCGAGCCCACCAGTAGTTGGTGCCGTGCAGCACCTGATCGAAGTCGGAGGGCAGGTCGATGGGCAGGAACTGGCCGAAGTCCCAGATGATGCTGCGGTAGTAGGAGAAGAGGGCGGGGTCGGAGGGGACGAATAGAGGCTTTTCCTGTACTACTGAAAAGGCCTCGACCGGGGTAAAGACCTTTTGCAGCTTCCCCACCACAGCAGACGTGTCCCAGTCCACACTCCACACCTGCAGCAGTTCCCCAGGACTGTGCGCCCTGATTTCCGGCACTGCAGTCTGCGGCACGTCACTCCTCCTCAGTCCGTGAAATAGGGGCAAAGTCGTGGTCTTGTAATTCGCCTCTTTGCTGGACTGTTTCTTTACTATGTCCACTCCGCGGTATTGGAACAAGCGCTTGATGTCTTTGTGGTTGGACATGAAGTCTGCGTTTTCCACTAGGAAGAAGTTGGCGAGCATTTTGGCGAAGTCCGCAGGCAAGCCATAGTGCCGCTCAATTTCATCTTTGCACAAAGACTTGTAGAAGTTGATCTGACTGACCAACTCCATGAGAGTCTGCACTTGCGCCAAAGTCGTCTGTTCCGCCTCTGCATAGTCCATATTCTTCCCCAGACAGCTCGCACATCCTCCTTTCCACGGCGTCTCCACACACCCTCTGTGAAAGCCAAAGCCACAGTGTCTGCACACGTACCGGTCCTTCTGCGGCTCCACAGGTAAGTAAGGTGACGCCCAGTCCTGGTCACATGTGGGACAGTACTGCTTGTTGTCCAGTACCCAGCCGCACTGATAGCACTTGGAGAAGTCTTGGTCTTTGCGAAGCATGACGATGTCGGGGGGAGCTGCAGGGTCTCGGAAGGACTTCACTCCGCAGCGGTCGCATAGGAAGCAGTCGTCGCATTTCCACCCTGTGATGGGCGGAATTTCCTTCATATGCGGCCAAAGGCAGGTCGTGTCGAAGGCTTTTCCGCAGTCCAAACAGTAAATTAAGGCTGAAAAGTCGCTTGTGCCTTTGCAAATTTCACACACTCTGCACTCTCTGCACTTCCAAAGTTCCCTACTTTGCACCTTTTCCTGGTCCACGCAAAACTCGTGAAACGCCCTCCCACACACCCTGCAAATCCACGCCTCCTCATCCCCCACAAAGGAACTGCACAAGTAACACAACTCCACATAGTTCAGTCCCATCTCAGTATACGTCACAGACATAGCCGTAGGGTACAGCGCAGGCTTGTCCCTGGTCCTTAGGTAGGGCTGGATGTCCTTCCGCTGGATAATGATTTTGAAGTAATCATGGGAGGGCTGGAAGTTGATGATGGAGAGGTGTTGGGTGCGGTCTGTGTCGAAGTCGTAGGCCGGGGGACGGGTGAGGGAGGTGGGCAGGGGCAGGGCGAAGCCTGAAAGCTGCTTTTCGAACACTACTCTTGGCTTTTTCGGCTTTGGAGGACGAGTTTCCACCGGTTTTTTCTTACTCCCTGGCAGTGCTAGTCGCTTTTGCAGCAATTCCATCCCTTCTTTGAGCAGTTTCTGTGCAGTGACATACCCATTCGCGTTGGTTTTGTAGTAAAACATAGCGTTGTCGCAGATTAGCTTGAAGTGGTCCTTTAGGACACTGAGGTTGTTCACATAGGCGCCGGTTTTAGCGGATTCGAGCATTTGATCGAAGCACATTTGCTGTTTTATTACCTTGTTATAGTGAATATCGTCCACATAATGATGAAAAAACTCTTGTTGGTCCAAAGCCATCAACTCCTTCACGACTTTGACCATATCCTCATTCCTCTTCTGCAGTGTGCAGTTCGGACAGAAGTACTTCCTCGTGTTATTGGCCACAGAGTAGTGCGTCCAGTCCTCTGGGGTCAGGGAAGTGTCGCATTTCATGTGGATCCAAAGTTGGCAGCGGTCGCAGGCGATCATGTTTTGGCTTTCTTGGATTAGTTGAGGGTCGATGTGGTCGCTCATGCGGTCGCCTTCAAAGTACCAAAAGCGCTCGCAGATGGGACAAAACTCCTTCTTTTTCCACTTGGTCTCACAGGTGTGGCACATAGTGATCGTATCGTTCCACTTCACATAGTGCTGGGAAGCGCGTACTTTGCAATATTGGCAAACAGCGCAGTTTTCGCACTTCCACAGCTTAGCTAGATTCGGCGCTAACAGCAGGTCAATGCACTTATCGTGGTAGGCGCTGTTGCAGCTGCGACATCGGTTGAATTTCCCGCTTTCGCCGAAACAGTTTTCGCAGCGGGGACAATTGGAGCAGCGCCAAGTCCCTCTCAGAGGTATCAACGCTGCCCCTTCGTCCAGACACTGCACATGTGCGCACTCTCTGCACTTCCCACACTCCCGATACTCCAACTCGCTCAGTATGTATTTGCACACCACGCACCTGACTTCGCCTCGAAAAGCTGCTTCGTCCCTCTCTCTGCGCTCCACATCCACGCTTTCCTTGCGGTAGAAGGCTCGGTACGCTCTTTGCAAGTCGGCTTCGTAGCTGAAGCTGCTAAGCAGCTGCACTGGGACTGGAGGCTCTGAATAAGACCCTGTCACTTCGCAGTGTTCCAGTCGTTCCCACTTCAACTTCGTCCCAACATACAGGAAAATCTTCCCTGTGGCTTCATTGTGTCTCAGTAAAAGTCCCGTTTTGGTTTCCTTTTTCGTCTTAATGCACACAAATCGGAGTTCGAAAGAGTGAATGTTTTCCAGAGTTATGGGAATTTTCGTGTTTTCAGTCAGCCAAGTATGCAACTTCGCCCTGAGCGCTTGAAATTCCGGGGAGTCAGGGGGAGACCTGAGCGCATGACAAGGTGACTTGACCAAAGAGCCGTCATTGACGCAGATAAGGAGCAGTTCATCAGGGTTGGCAGGGCCTCCAATAGGCGCGACCAGTTGGTAAATGTGGTCGTCGTCCTTCTTTTGCACTATTTCACTGCCTAGTAAGGCGGGCTCCGTCCTGATATCCACCCATTCCTCAGTGTCTGCCAGGCCTGACACCCTGTACAGGGCGGGACTGGACTCGATACAGGGACTTGGACGGACTTCGGTGATAGTGGCGGCGCAGTACTGGTCTGCTCTATTGAGCCAAATGGTGAGGCCGGGCAGCTGCACGCCCCATAGACAGGCGAGGAGCAGGTTCAGGTCCAGGTCGGAGTCGGGAGAAGGCGAGTTGGGCGGGATTGGGCTGTCAGACAGTTTCTTTTGCTTCTTGGGGTCGGGGGCGCTTTTCTGCCACTTGCGTTTGGCGGGAGGGATGAGCTTGGGCTTGTCCTGTGCCGGCACCGGGTTGTGCAGTCGACACTCCGCCAAGGCCTTGCGAGTGACACGGCCGCCCTGCTCCAGCAGTCGCAAGTACTGCAGCGTGGTGATGTCCGTCATGTCTGGGAACTGCGGGTCGCGCTTGCTCGCCATTTATCCAGGGCATCCTCACAGATAGGCTCGGCCCTACTAGAGAGTTAGCTGACTTGGCTTCTTTTTCCCTGCGGTACTCACTACTGCACCAACGACTGCGTCGAGTAGAGGGATCGTGTGGGCCCTCAACTGCACTAAATCAGTCCCGAACTTCCGGACTTGGGTGACGAATCTGGCCACGAAGAAGCCCAGACCCACTAATATCAGTGCGTAGCAACCCAGTGCTCCCACAGTCCTGCCGTCTGTAAAGAGGTTCAAGGAGTCTCGGCCCTCCACCCCCTCCACTGCCACTTTGCACAGGAACAGACCTGTGTACAGCACGCCGAAGCCTAGGGACAGTCGACTGTACCGCTCTATTGGCTTGAAGTCGGTTGTTTTCGAGAGAACCACTCCATACACTCCGATGCCAATCCCTATCCCAGCCACCAGCGTATCCACCAGCTCCAGCAGCAGCGACAGTGTCGATAGATCGGCTGAAAGGCGGTACATTCCGTACAGAGAACAGACCAAGGAAGTGAGGAAAAACAGGACAATAAAGGCGCAGTTGAACATCACCTTCAAACTGCGTCTTTCCAACTTCTGCTTGGTCAGCTTCAACACTAAATCCGGATCCGCACCAACTCTGCGGATGTAACTCACAGTGCAGCTGGGCCTATTCATCAGTCCGGACATATTACCACTCTTTTCTACCCCTGCAGCAAGGCTTTGACAGAGATGTGCAGCTGTGGTAGGCAGGGAAAGGAGGAGGGTTTGTAAAGAGAAAATGTGGTTTTGGCTGGGGTATGTGGCTCTGTCAGTGGCGCTCATAGAGTTTGCGCTGTACCGGGCGCAGCCACTGAAGGATGTGGAGCAGGAGTTTGCAGGGACTATTAAGTACCAGCCCTTCCGCAGGAGAGACACCCACCTCTGGTCCCGCTGGCGCCTCTACCTCGTCGGCATCCCCCTGGTCCTGCCTCGCTTCCTCCTGATCCTTTTCTGCGTCTTCATCCACGGCCTCATATCCACAGTAGTCCTCGCAGGCCTCCCCCTAGACCCCAGCATCCCTCTCCCACCCGGCCGACTGAAAATACTGAACTACTCTGTGTACGTGTGGACGAGACTGCTGCTGTGGGCTGCAGGCTTCTTGTGGATTGTGCACAGAGGAACAGTGGACCAGCGGGCTCGCACCCTAGTCTGCAATCATTCTTCATGGGTGGACATCATGGTTTTCCTGACAATTGATGAGAGTCCGTCATTTTTGGCGAATGCGGGAGTGAAGCGGATGCCGCTGCTAGGGAAAATAGGACAAGCGCTGCAGTGTCTGTATCTGGACCGGTCCAATAAGGAGGACCGCAGTTCTGCACTGACTTTGGTCCAAAACCGTCAATTGGATCTCAATAGTGGGAAAGGATTTCCCAAGTTACTGCTGTTTCCGGAAGGAACGACGACTAATGGCAGCGGACTGCTCTACTTCGGCAAAGGAGCCTTCGTAACCCGAGTTCCAGTGCAAGGTGTGGCCGTCCAATACCCCTTTTCCAACTTCTCCCCAGCCTTCGAGTCCCTCCCAATGCTGCCCCACGTCCTCCTCCTCTGCTGCCAGGCCTACAACCGTATAGTAGTCACCCATTTACCTGTGTTGGACCTAGTAGCGCCTACTCCTGAAGAGCGGGCTCAGGTGGTACGCGAGCAAATTGCAGGGTTTCTTCGTGTTCCGCTGCTGCTCGACCGGTTTGAGGAGAAATTCGAGTTCATATCGCACGCTTATAAGCAGAAAGTAAAGCACTCGTAGGTCTTCCTAATACCCGTATGAAAGAGAAGGGAAAGGACTATGTGCTGCCGGAGGTGAGGGAGGGGCGACTAGGGGGCAAGGCAGTGAGGAGGAGGACTCCCTCCACTGGGTCGGGCAGCAGGAAGAGAGGGGGAGACGCTAGTTTTCGGCTCAGCTGGGATATGGGCACTCCAATGTCCACTCAGCCCTCCTCTATCCCTCTCCCCCTATCTCCCTCCTTCTCCTCCCTACTGCAGTCCCTCCCCTCGAACTGCCCGCTGCCCTTCGAACTCGAAGTAACTTACCGACTTCTCCGCGACTCCGACCCTCCCAAAGCCAGGCCTCCCACAGGCCTGCTGACTAAACTGCACACCTCCATTCCACATAGTAAGAAGCGGCCCCAAAGTCTGTACAACTCCGGCAAGAACGAGTCTTCGTGGGAGTTCGTCACCTGCCAGCCGGAAATTCGGCAAAGAATCAAGGAAGTGGCGCAGGGCATTGGCAGTGGGTTTCGATACAATGCGCAGGTACTGGAGTCTAGCCTGATGAACTGCTTTCAAAGCAGCATAGACACGGAGTGCAAGGCCTATTATGCAATTTGGGACCAACTGCTCCACTCCTTCGAGCCCCTACTCGCTGTCCCGCTGCCCTCAGTGTTGGATCCCTGTCTTTCCTCCCTGCTTTCCACTCTGCCCAGCTGTCTCAGTACGCAGTCTCCCTGGCTTGAGAGAGTGACGAGTCTGAGTCAAAGTGTGAGACTGGTGCTAGTGAAGTTGGCGGACAAGCAGCAAGCCCAGGCACTGGAACAGCTGTGGGCCTACTGTGTGGCTGTCAGTTGGCAGGCCCTGCACAGCCCTGCCCCTCCTCCCAGCGCCCACACTCCCTCTGATAACCCCGAGAAAGGCTTCGACCGAGGCCTTTCCCTCTCTTTGCAGAGGGAAATCGCAGCCCTTCGTGCGGAAAACGACCGCCTAAAGGCTTCCAATGCTCGATTTCAAGCCGACGCCGAGCATTATGTATCTCTCATCAAAGATCGAGAGTCGGAAATCCGCGAAATTCACTCGATTTCGAACACTCGCGATCTAGACCGCTTCACCCAGGAGCTGATGGACTACCTCACAGACGCAGAAGGCAGGCAAGTGGCCAATACTGAGACTTTGGAAACTATCAGTCAGCTGCTTAACCACCGCTGGACCTCTCCAACCCGCAAAAACACGCATAAATTGACATCGAAAGGAGTGGCTCGAGGGGTTTCGCCTGTTAGTTTGAGGGTGAAGACGACTTCTGAAGACGCTCCCACGGCTCCATTGAAGCGTCCAAGCGGAATACAGGCGTTCTTCCCTCACTCCGGCCACCAAAGAGCCGGTAGTCCAAAGAGCGCTGTGGAGAGTCGGAGAGAGGACTGGGTGGAGAAGCTGCTGGAAATGGAAAATCCGACTCTAGGTGTAGACAAGCAAACAGCACCAGGTGGGGTTACAGGAACAAAGGACGTATTAGCAGTGCAGCCGGACTCTGGCCAGCCACTAGACGTTGCTGCTCAGGGCAACTCCTCAACTCTCGACACAGAAAGACACACGCAGGCAGGCGACCCCGCCAGTGTTGAGGAAGTGAAGGAGGAGCCGGAGGAGAGCGAAAGTGAGTCGGAAGTGCCAGTGTTCGTGGACTCAGACACTCAAACAGACCTCACAATGGCGACTTTCCCCCCCAACTCCCTCCCTGCAGGCCTCTCTCCCTTGCCCAAGCCCGCTTTAACTCGCAAACAGAAGCAAAACCTGCTCCTTTTGCAGCTTGAAAAGCTCGAGCGCAGGCAGCCTCCCATGCCGTCCAAAGGCGTTTTCAAGCTGTTTGAAAGCGCAATGGACGAAAAGAACCACTCCGATAACCTGGAGCTCGAAGCAGGCCGGCCTACCCGCACTATGACTGAGTTCATGCTGGACTTCATGTATATGCAGTACGGCTTGAAGACTCTCACGCTCAAGAACCTGTCTGCCTTCGTTAATGCGTTGGAAAGCATGGCGAGGGACCAGCACCCGTATGGCACTTTGCTGTGCAGACTCTTGGAAGTCTTCACTGAGGACCCCATCGACGAAACGCTGACTGCCTTTCTTGTGAAGGCGAGGAGTGCATTCGGAGGACTGCTCAATAAGTGGAAAGGGAACTTACCGAAGGGACAACTGGGCGAAGACGGGGGCAAGCTGCCTCTCTCAGACGTAGCTGACCTCATATTCGTGCTCTTCCTCTCAGATCGAGAAGCCGGAGAGCAGGTGCTAGCCCGCCTCTTCCCCTCTTCTCTCTCCGATACAGACCGCGCAGGCCTGCTCTTCTGTGGGAAACTGGCCAAGGCAGGCCGGGAGCTGAAGTACTTCTACATCCAAATAGACTCAGACAAAACCGGCTCTGTGAAGTACCCTGCCTTTGAGAAAGGAGTCAGAGAGGCTTGTGAAGTGCCTGCTTCCAGGGCGCAGACACTGGCTCTTTGGCTGTCGCTCAATACTGAGTCTCTTTCCTACCAGCAGCTCTCCAAGCTGCCCTTCAAGGACTACGCCAGTCGGGCCCAAGGGAAGGACCTGATGGTGTCCAAGTGTGACTTCCTGCTGGAAATCGCCCTGGAGTACCAGAGAAAGCGGGACAGAGAGCGAGAGGAACTCACCCAGTTGTTCCTCAGCTTCGCTCCTAGTGAGGAAAAAGCGCTCAGTTTGGAGGACTTCAGGGCACTTTTTTCCTCGCTAAATGCCAGTATCAGCGAGTCTCAGCAAGTGTCGATATTCCGCGAGGCTCTGGACCACACGGAGAACCCTCTGAACCTGGACTCCCTGGACCCTGCGGCTTTCTGCCACATCGCTCTCAAGTACCGTCTGGGCAAGGCCGGCCAAACACTGTTCGATGTGGACATCAAGCAGCTGTCCGACCGTCTGAGGGACCAGTTCGTGCACTACGAACATGAACAGGGCAACATGGCAGTGGCCACCAACAAGTTCCGCAACGAGGGCAGGCGAGTAGGCCGCTAACTGTGGTTTAGATTATAGAAGATGGAGGCGGTCGTCCTGGGAGTCCCTGCGGAGGTGAGTGCAGAGTCCTTTCTTGCCTTTGCAGTGTCTTTCCTACCAGAAGGCACCCATATAGTCACTGCCACTGACCATATTCTCGCTTCTACGCTGGTCAGCAACTGGGGCAGCCAGGTAAACCCTGACTTGGACCATCGCTTCGGAGCGATTCTGCCTAAATTGAGAGAAGTCTCGGAGAAAGCACTGGCTGTGGTTTCAACAGCAGCGCTGCAAGACTTGCTTCGAGAGCTGGGCGTGGAAGTGCAGGGAGAAGAGGTGATTGGAGTGGATGTAGCTGCGAAAAGACCTGTACTGATGCACGAATATCAACAATATTGCGAGGAAAACAGACTGAAAAGAGAGCTAAGCGTCCATGCGAAATCCCTTTTCGCCAACTTCACTCCAATACACGTCTCAATCAATGATAGTGCTGCCTTCCAACAATCCATCAAATCCACCCTGCAAAGCCGTCTTACCGCCTCTGAAGTGCTGATAGAGGATTGTCAAGAGGCAATATCGAGTGTGCAGACCTATGAACCGCTGCTGGCTCTGCTATCCATACGTCTCCGCACTCTGCAAGCCAACGCTACTCGACTGTCTTCTGCTCCTACTACACTTTCACTGCTAGAGTCCCTGCAGACTCGCTTCAACTCCCTGCAGCGCTGCCTCGCCCAGTCCGAGCCGGGCAACTCCCTGTACTTGGAGAAGCAGCCCAGTGGCCACCTGCTGGTAGTGAACTTCCTCTGGGAAAGTCAGAGAGATGTCACAGTGCTGATAGAGACGGGAGCGGGCAGCAGCCAGGACTCGGACCCTTTTGACCTGGAGCCAGGCGCGCAACTGCTGAATTTCGCGACTTTCCCTGCCACTATCCTTTCTCTAAGGTTCCTGCGCGCGGGAAAGCCCATTAGTCCGGCTATTGTCTGGTCCACAGGCAAAAACGTGTCCGTGTCGCTGCCTTTTCAGGCTCTAATGTCCTGGCAAAGCCACTACCCGCCCTTATCCGTTCCGTCTGCAAGCATAGTCACCTTCGTCACTCCCCAAGAACAGGCCCTGTACGGGCAAATCCACGACATGCTGCCCGATCTGACCCAGACTGACAGTGACTACATCCGCTTCATCCGAGTAGTGAAGCGAGTCGGGGACCTGACAGAGGTGAACAGGATCGTAGAAGACCTAATCAGTGCTGGAGAGTAGTAGGTAATGGCGCACGTCATCGCCTGTGACAACGGCACTGGGTACCTGAAGATAGGCACTGCAGGGACTAACATCCCGGAATACTGCATTCCCTGCCTCATTGGCCGCTGTGAAGCTGATGAGACGTTTGGAGACATAACGGTGCGCAAGGAAATGCTGTGTGATGAGGTCACGCCTGTGAGGGCCATGCTCAACATCACCTACCCGGTCTCTGAAGGCATCGTGCGCAACTGGGAAGACATGACCAAAGTCTGGGCCTACGCCTTCTCCAACAAAATGCGCTTGGACACCTCCGACACCAAAGTGCTGCTCACCGAAGCGCCACTGAACCCCCTCAAGAACAGGGAGAAAATGTACGAAGTGATGTTCGAAACACTTGGTTTCGCTGCAGCGAAGGTAGAAGTGCAGGCGACTTTAGCTCTGCTGGGTCAGGGCTTGATGGATGGAGTGGTGCTGGACTCAGGGGACGGAGTGACCCACTGCATTCCCATAATGGAGGGGGCTATCAGTAACCACGCAATACAGAGACTCAACTTGGCGGGGAGACATATGACGGAGTACTTGGTCAAGCTGTTGCTGATTAGAGGCTACGCATTCAACTTGAGTGCGGACTTCGAGACTGTCCGAGAGATAAAAGAAAGGACGTGCTACTGCTCCTGCAACCTGGACCTGGACCGGAGAATCGCGAAAGAGTCGACAGTGCTAGACGTGGACTACCAGCTGCCCGATGGTACTTGGATAAAGATCGGCAGAGAGCGATTTGAAGCGACGGAAGCCCTGTTTCAACCCTATCTCCTGGGTAGAGAGGACCCTGGTGTGTCAGAACTCGTCTTCAAGACTATCATGCAGTCTCCTATGGACAGCCGTCCTAAGCTCTTCCCAAGCATTTTCCTGTCTGGAGGATCTACGATGTACCCGGGACTGCCCAATCGGCTGGAACGCGACTTGCGCCATCAGCACAGGGAAATGCGGAAACACGGGGAAACGACCCGCTTCAAGATCAAGGTGCACGACTTCCCCTACAGGAAATACTTGGTCTACATCGGAGCTTCGACCGTAGCGAAGATCTGGGCGAATGAGACTAGTGTGTGGAAGTCCAAGTATGAGTGGGAGGAAGATGGGGCTCAGCGTGTAGCCCGCAGACCCTAGTTTAAGTCTATATTCCTTAGTCTAAGTCTTCAAGCGGAGGTCTAGTCTATACTTAGAAAGCAAAGGGGTTGGGTCTGCGACTGTGCTTGGAGGACGCTTGGTTGAAGAAGGCTTCCGCATCAGCCACAGAGGGGAAGGGAATCAGTAGTGGGTCCGAAGGCTGAGTTGAGAAGGCAGGGATGTGTGCAGGCTTAGGGACGGAGTGCTGGGGGGGAGCCACTTCCTCCAGGGTAGGGGAGGAGACAGGTGCAGAGTTCACAGGGAGGTCGGGACTAGAAGGGTTCACAGGCGTGCACTGCTGTAGAGGAGCCGCAGTGCTTTCTGTTTGGGGGAGTGGGGCTGGCAGAGACACAGTAGCTTTGGGAGGACTTGGTTCGACTGTTTCCGCAGGCTTGGTTCGCTCTGAATCACTTCTCAACGGCTCTAACTCGACTGGTCCGCTTGCTGTCTGCTTTTCCTCAGAAGCCCGCATAGGCTCGATTTCCCTGACTTCGCCCTCTTCGTTTCCCCTGCTTTCCTGCGAGTTCCCCATAAAGTCACTGATATCGGGGAAAGCCGGAGATTCTGTGAATAACTTGGCTCTAACGGCAGGACTTTGCCTGATTGTCTCAGTCACAGGCTCGATTTCCCTGCTTTCCTCCTTCTCTTCCTCCATCACAGCAGTTTGCACGCTAGTTGCCTCGGCAATTACAGGGAAATCCTGGCTTTGCACAGGAGAATCAGGGGTATTTTCAAGGAACTGAGGCAGGTCAAGGCCTATTCTGAGGCCTGTTTCGCTGTTTTCCCCCTCTCTTCTTTTGCCCAGGGCGATTTTCCTCAAAGTGGTCCGTAACTCGTAGACTTCCTCTCGCAAGTAGGCACCTTCGCGCTCCGCTAAGTCCTTTGCAGCGGCCAGTCGCAGCACTCTCGAGTCCGAGTCTGCGAGTTTGAGGGCCGTATTTTCCTCTTCCAAGCGCTGAATCCGTGCCTCCAAGGCTGCAATTCGGTCCTGACTATGCAAGTAGGCGTCTATCGCACCCTGCGCCTCCTGCCTCGCCAGCATCCCCTCCCTTTCCGCCCTAGTCTCCAACTCCGCCAGTCTCACCCGCAGTTCCAGCGCCTCCGTAGTCTGCCCCTCCACTGCTCTAGCGCCTTCTCCTGCAGAGACCAGTCCCAGGGCCAGCTTCATCCTCATTTGGGTCTGTAGGTCCTCGATTATCTGCTCCTGAGTCTGGATGAGCCTTGCTAACTCCTGTTCTCGGCCTGAGGTCGCTCCGGACATCAAGCGGACGAGGGATTTCTTGGCTGCTGGGACGATGTCGCGGTAAATGAGGGCAAAGGAGGGGGTAAACAGGGGGAAAGAGGGCGGGGAAAGGCCCTGTTTGAGGTGTTTCCCTGCTTCTGCCAGGGTGAAAAAGGATTCCAGCCGAGTGCAATAGGCCGGAAGGCCAATTTTCCCGAGAATCAACTTGCCTAATTCTGTGGAATCGGGCAGTGCGTCCACTAGACAGGCCAGCAGCACTGCAAACAGCTTGGAAACCACCTTCTCCTCCGCTACTCCTTCCACTATATCCGGAATCACGGCTAACAGCTTCGCATACAGCGACTGAGCTGAGGCGTGATGGCGAAAGACCCAGATTGAGAGGAGACGAATAGGCGGGATTGGGGCCTCTGTAGTGCTGGAAAGGCTGGTGATCAGTACCTCTGCAAGTCGCTGCAGCAGGGTCTGGCTGTGACTGTTGATGGGCAGACTGGCTGCGAGTTCCTTGGCCACGTCATTGCCGGAAAGGACCACTTCCAGCACGGAGCAAAGCGCTTCCAGAGGCTTGCCTGTATCCAGAGCTGTGATAAGAAGCGAATTGAAGGGCGGCAGGTACTGCACTTGGTTGGAAGTTGTCAAAACCACTGTTATTTTGCTGATCAGTTGAGTCTGCAGGTCGGGTTCTGAGGTAAGTAGACTTAACACTTCCCGATTGGCCTTGAAGTGCCAGTGGTTGACGCTGTAACTGAGGAGCAGGTCGAAGAAGGAGAGGAAGTCGCTGCCTGCAGGCAACAACAGCAGACTCAAGTCCCTTTGTTGAGCTGTGTTGCCCCTCAGCAGGTCACACAGCAGGCCCAAGGCCTCCTCAGACTGCTTCCCAGCTCGCTCCACAGGGAAGGCCAAAGCCACTATGTCCTCTATTAGCACAGAAAAGGCGAACTGAGTGTTGTGGATGAGCTCGCCTTTGGAGTCCTTTAACAGAGAGTGGAGAAGGGAAAGAAGCAACGGGGAGGACTGCAGTCGAGTGAAGAGCGATTTGAGCGCAGGCAGGAAGGAAGGGACTTGGCGCAGGTACGACTTGGTGAAGTCGCTGGACAAGGCCTGGATGAGTGACAGACAGTCAGAGATGATCACTCCTTCCTCCTTAATGAGGATATCTGCAAGTGCCTCGAAGACTCCCTGGTAAGCCAGGCTTTTCTGCATTTCCTCACTATCGATACACAGCTGCTTCACCACCAATATCGTCTCATTGCGAACATAGTCCACTTCCGCCCTGATCAAGTCCACCAGCACCAGTAGTTGCTGTCTACACTATACTGTAGGGTCAGAGTTGAGGTAGCTGAGCAGTGCTTCCTTGCTGGAGGAACACAGCGACTGCAGGATCTTGAGCACTGTGAAGCGGACCATGGGGTCCTGCACTTCCAGGAGCTTCCAAAGCACTGGCAGTAGGGGAGGCACTGCGGGCAGCAAACACACGCAGTTCAAAGTCACGTCCAGCAGTGGAGCCACCACTCCTTCCCCCGCCTTCGCCAGCACTTCCTCCCACCCTTCGCCGTACACTTCCCTCACGAAGCCCTTCCTCGTCTCTGTCAAGTCCACGAGTGTTTCCAAGCCTTTCCGCAACTCAGCAGCCTCAGGCCACTGTTGTTGCCGCAGCACGGAGGAGATGTGGGACAGGAAGTGCCTCACTTCAGTCTCGTTGTCTGTATCTGGCTGCGAGAACGTGAAAACAGGCTCCGCCGCTGCCATCCGTCCCCGCACTAGGTTGGCAAAGAACATTTACAAGCCTATTCCCCTGCCTCCGTATTACTCTATCTACGCCTGCTCCTTCGGATACTTGATCCCACTGAGCAGCAGTCTATCATCCTCCGCAGGGATGAAGAAGACACTGCCTGTGTCCGACCCTTCATACCTGTAGTAGTAACACCCTGGGTAGGCCTCTAAGATGTCCACTCGGAAGCAAGCCTCTTCCTTCGGACAGTACTCCGCCTTCTTCCCTGCTCCCACTGCGTTCATGTATAAATCGTCGTCTGAATCCTCGGTCCTGTCGACTTCCGGCACCTTGAGCTCCAGTAGGAGCTGGATCTTAATAGGCAAGACGGAGTTAATGCGGTACTCTGTGAATGCACTGGAGGGTTTGTACACCTTAGTCAGGTATAAGCCGATATTGGAGTCACTGGTCCAACTCTGGTAATTGACTTTCCAGCTGGCGAGTGGCTGCAAGGTCTCGATATGGGCAGCCACCCAGTCCCTCACTTTGTGTTGGCGGCACATTAGGCGGTACAGGAAGCCGATCAAGGACTCCGTAGCACGGATATACGTCAAATTCTTTAGCAGGACTTCCACTATTTTCCCCAGCAACTTCTCGGTTTGCGCCTCGTTTCCTGCGAGAAGCAGACGTTTGAGCTGAACGAAGAGGGTCCTGTGCTGGTCGTAGTCGTGTTCATTTACCTGCTTCAGCAGCACTTCGGCGTATGTTTCGTACAGTTCTCCAGTGGGGTTCGCCGCTTCTAGGTCTGCAAACAGCCTGGCCAGTTGGTTCGCTCCGAAGCGATTGGTGACTCCTTTCGTCAGCATAACGATATTGGCGCTTTGGGAAATCAGGGAGAAGTCGTCAGTATCCAGGCCTTGGAGAGCTGCTAAGCAGGCTATTGGGAAGGACAAGTTGCCTATCATAGTGGGCGGAGAGGCGGGTAACTGCTCTATCGGTCCATCTGAGTGCCGGCCGAGTGCGAAGTTAGTGGATTGGAAGGGAGCAGACAGGGAAGGAGTGGAGAAGGGCTGTTTGAGCAGGAGAGAGAGCAGGCACTTGGGGAGGTTCAGTGTCCTGCAGAGAGCGGGGTTGAGAAGAGCCAAGCGGTACAGCAGTTCGAAGAAGGCGGAGTGGTGGGAGGTGAGTTTGGCAGGCAGTTTGGGCAGAAGTGCTAGCAGACGACAAAGAAAGGACTGCTGAGTTGACTCGGGGAGGATACGCAGACAGACCTCTGCCAGGCCCACTACAAACTTCCTCCCTTCTCCCACCCCACTCTCGAACAGGAGTTCTTTGGTCATTGGCTCGAAACTGAGCATTTCCACGTACCACAAAGCCGTGCTTTCCGCTTTGCCCATTCCCTCATATAAGTACTTCATGAGTTTCCGGCTTCCATCCTTGTACCTGATGTTGATAGAGAAGTAGTAGGCGAGGACGAAGGGCAGAATATCAGGGTCAGGTTTGAGGGCAAGAGAGTGGATGAAGTGGGAATATTCCGGACTGAAGAGACGCTTGTGCCGCCAGTACTTGCGGTTGCTGGCTAGGACGTGTTGGTGCATAGAGGAGACAGTGGGGGAGTCAGTGGTTTGGTCGTGCTGAGGCTGGAGCGGCGTAGGCAAGAGGTCGTCCTTTGTTTTTACCTGAAATCTCTCCTTTCGCTCATAAATCAACACATACGCATTCTTCAGCTTTCCAATTTCCTCCTTCGATATGCCTCCTTCCAGTCTCTCCATCACTCCAAATGCGTCCGAAGGGATATTCCCCGGGTTGTACTCATCCACCAAAGTGTCATTGAACTCCAGCCACTTCCCAGACACAGAGTCGAGGATAAAGGAGTAGTAGTGGCCTGCCTCTGCATACCCCAGGTGGATAATAATCCCTCGAAGAGTATACAGATAGTAGGAAGCCGGAGGCTTGGGCAGGTCGCTATCAGGCGCTTCCTGCTGAGTCAAGTACTCCAAAGTGTACTGCTCCATGTCCAGCTCCAGAGGGAACTCGCAGTAGCTATTCAGCTTGATTCGACTCATAGAGTCCATGTCGAAGTCGAATCTGCGCAGGGAGAAGATCAATACGTTCGGGAGACTGCGGATGCAGAGACGGCGCTTGGCAGTGACTTTGGCACTGCAGTAGTCACACTCATAGGCGTTGTCTCCCTCTAGCACTTCCCCGGCCACCAGTGCTTCCAGACTGGCGAGGATGGACTTTCTGTTCTTGATCTCGAGGGGGATGGTGAGGAAAGGCTCGTCTCGCTCGCTTTTGTGGGTGCAGGTGTCTCTGCCAATGCACTGAGTGGTCATTATGCCTCGGAAGTGCTCTTCTACGAGTTTGGGAGTGTCGGTGATTCTGAGTCCCTCCTCTGTCTTGTCCATCAGTCCGTTGAAGAACTCGTCCACGTCCATCTGCTCGCGCACATTGATAGCTTCTCCTTCCCAGTTCTTGTAAGCCTCGCACAAGCCTTTAGCCTGCACAAACATCTTTTCACTGTCCCTCAGGCCCACCATCACTTTCTGCAACTGGTAAAGCACAGTGTCCTGCTCCGTTTCGTCAGATTGGCAAACGAGCAGACCTTGGCGGAAGGAACGCAGCATGTAGAGTTGCTGCAGCATGGAGTTCATGTAGCAAGTGCACCCCAGGTTGCGCAGTCCCACGAAGCCAGTGGTGGACTTTTCATAGCTGCTGTAGGACACAGACCAGTGCAGGGCTTTGCTCTTGCGCCAACTCAAGTCGCTGTAGTAGGGGGAAAGCACTGAGAATAGGTAGAGACGAATGGAGGGGTCGTCTGCCAGAGCGGACAGCAGCTTGAACGCTGCTAAGCGTGCGGGACTGCTTTTGCACTTCGGAATCAGTACTTCGGAAGGGTCGATCAGGCACTGGACTAGGATGTACTCCGCCACTTCCTTGGAACGCAGGTCTGAATGGCGCACTACCATCGCCCTCATCACTTTCAAAGCTCCCACCAGGCCCTTGTCCTCAGACTTCGGGTGCTGCTCGCCCTCCCTTTCCCTCAGGAACTCCCACACTAGGTCGAAGCAGCCTCCGATTTCCGCTGCTTCCTGCTGCTTTATCAGCCGGGAAAGCAGGGAAAAGTACTCCCGAGAGGTCGTTGTACTGCGGATGGCCTGCGGCAGTGCAGTCAACAGCAAGGGAGTTAACTGCGGAAATAACGCCCAGGGCGGGGAGGTCAGGTGCAGGAAGAACTCCTTCATCTGATGTGAGAAAAAGACGTTTTTGGGCCGCCGTAGTGAGCAAATGAGCATATCTTCCAAGTGAGGATACGCAGCTATGCAAGTCTTGACACTGTCCAAATCAGCCACATCCACACACTCTACCAGACTTTGCCAGGCGCAGGAAGGAATTGCAGGTCTGGGGAGTTCAGTGCGTTCGTCAATGCTGCGGGCGTATATGTAGAGCAGGTCCAGGATGTGGGTGGTGGCTTGGGTGCGGCTCGCACTGCCCTGTCCTTCCTTGAGGGCGAATATCAATTCCAGCATGGTTTGGGCGTAGACCACACTTAGGTTCTCTGGCTGGCCTTCGAAGTACCCTACGAGCGTCCCTCCGCCTCGCTCTAGCCTTTCCAACCACTTCATCATCTCTCCCGGGCGAATTCGCTTCATGTCTCGCACGAATTTCTCCTGTTTCTTCAGTTCCCTGAGCACTAAAAGGCACAGCAGTTCCTTGTAGAAGGAGTTAGCCTCCGTCAAGTCCAGAAACGTAACTCCCAACTCCTTGATTTTAGTCTGCAGCAGGGAGTGGGTTGTGAGTCGCGAAAGGATGAGCCAGAGGAGTGAGCGGTATGAGGCTGGCCGCGCTATCAAGTCGAACAGCAGTGACTGGAACTCCTCACTGCACCCGATGAAGTCGGAAAGAGAGGGAAACACGAAGTCGTGGAGTTCGTAACGAATAGTGAAGTGCAGGGCATGGCCAAGTGAGCCGAGGACTCTTTCGTCGTCCACGAAAGTATAGAGCGAAGTATTATACTCCAGTTTGACGCAGTCGGCTTGGTACCGCTGGGCCTTCGCTATGGCTTTCCGCAGAGTACCAATGGTTTCAGTCTTCGAAGTATGCAGGGACTTCCAGGCGGAGTCGTCCGGGAGGTGATAGTACGCGATTTGCCAATCAGTGAAGGTCAAAGGCGCCACTCTGGCAGTGACAATGTAGTCCACAGCCTCAATAATACTCGTCAACATCCTCAAATTGCGCTCTATCAGTCCCTCTGCTTCCCCTGTGGCTGCCAGCGCTGTGAGTGCTGTGAGTCTGCCAGTCACGAAGCGGTCCACTATGCCTGCTTCCGCAGATTTGAGGACGCGGGAGTGGAGTTGAGCGACAAGGCGCAGGGACTTGAGGAGAATGGAGGGCTCGGGAGTGTACAGAGTGAGGAGGATGAGAGTGTCGAGGCCGTGCAAGTGCTCCAGCAGGCGGCCTGTCACGTAGTGGCTTTCCTTGGAAATGGTCTGGTAGAAGGCGTTCACGTGCAGGAAGAACTGCTGGAAGCAGAGGAAGCCCTCGGTGCCCAGAATAGACACGACTTCCTGGTCCACTCGACACAAGTACTCGCTGAACACTCGAAACAGTAGATCTCCGGCCTTCAGAAAGGCGGAGTTGTCTTCCAGGGAAGTGCGCAGCCAGTGGAAAAAGACCTCTCGATGAGGAGTTGGAGAGTCGGCGGAGGTAAATTGGGTCCAAAGGAGTTGAAAGTGACTGTCTTCCAGCTTAGAACTGGCGGCTTTTGAGGATATTATGGACAGAAGCTTCAGATAAACGCTTAAATCCTCCGCACTCCCCTTTTGCTGGCCAATTTCACCAATACATCTGACAATTCTTTCGACGAGTCCATCCTCCACCTCCCAAAGCATGTCCTTAACCACACTTTCCTGCATAGTCTCCACCATCCTCAGCAGCATTCCCGCCACTCTACTGGCTCCGCAGCCATTCACTAGCGACCTCACCAAAGGCTTGCGGAAGCTTTCGAACTCCGCGCCTGCAAGCAACTCAATGATAGCCGTGCTGACTTGCTGCACACGTAGAGGAGATGCAGAGGAGTCGGAAATGAAGAAGTTGAAGTCGAGTAGGAAGTAGGGCTCTGTTGGGAGGGCGGAGAGGCACAGGGAGTGGGCGGCATTGCGAGTGAAGCGGGTCATTGTGTGCAGGGCGAAATCAGGGCAGGTGTGCAAGTCTAAAGTCCTGAGTTGGTCGTAGACAGCGTCCAGGACACTTTTCTCCAAGACACAGGCTAAAGCCTCTACCAGTTCATAGACAGTCCGAACCCAACTTTCATGCTTTTCCCCCATTCCCTTCCACAACTCCTCAATATCTCTGCCATCAATTCCTCCTCTTTCTCCCAGGAAGCATAGCACAGGCTGCGCTCGCTTCAGTATCTCTATATGCGGTCTGTCCTTCAGTAAAATGTCCTTCACCTGCTCCGCTAGTAGCCAGGCCGCCATGGACTCCGGGGTGAAGTAGCGGTAGACAGAGGAATGAGTGGGATTGGTCCGCTGAATGCCTTCCACTAGTGCGTTAATACCCTTCACTCGCTTGTCGAGTATACGACTGCGCAGCAGTTTGAAGACTATTTCCATCTCTATCTTCTCTGCCTGCTCAGTTAGTCCTTCTGTATTGGCCGCGAATTGATCGATAGTTCGGAATATCCCCACGAGCACAGTTCTATCGTAATACTTCATGTCTTTTTCCCCGAACTCCCTGAGTCTCGAAAGCACTAGACCTGCTAAGGCCTGGTACTGCTGTGAGAAAGCTGCATTTTCACTGAGACGGGAGTAGAGACTCCACACTGGCAGACTGGCAATGAGGTGCAGAGGCAGCGGGTCTCTGGGTGGATCTTACTGGCTGTTGGACAGCAGAGTGGTAATCGAAGTAAAGCCGCCTAGACGGAGGAACAGGGTCATGAAGCGACTAAGCAGCGGCAATTGGCGGATACTTTCAGGCAGTTCTGGGTTGATTTCCTCGTCCACTGGCCCTGACATCAGCTCCAGTAGCCGCAAATCTGAGCCTAGAATGCGTTCTATGGAGCAGAACAGCTCCGGCCATATTTCCGCCAGCGCCACTTCCTTGTCACTGAGGTACAGGTCTCCATTGCCCAAGGCTTGGTAGAGGCCGTTGTAGCGAGTGGGCAGTTCCGCTACCCACTGCAGTGCGAAGCGAAGTGCAGTTTCGAGGAGGTGAATGACTGGGGCGCTGGGAGAGGGGAGTGAGGTGCTGAGGAGGTTGTCAATGAGAGTGAAGAGCCGACCTCTGAAGAACTGAGAGATGTCATACGCCGTAGCGAAGCCACTGTAGTCGCCCAGCAGTGCTTGGTCCAGCGCCACTTGGTACTCCTGCAGCTCCTCCTCCTTGAAGCACCAATCCCTTAGAGCTGCGGACTGCTGGCCTCCATACAACTGCGAATAGCGGCGAAACGGAGCCAAGCGAGTGGACCGCAGAGACAACCATTCGTTCCACTTGCTGCTCCAACCGTCAAAGCGGATCAACACCCCCTTCGCTGGGTCGGCCTGCTGCACCACTGCCGCCAGCCACTTCTGAGAGGAGTCCATCGCGTCCACATAGTGCCCCACTTGGAAGTAAGCAGCTTTATCCGCCTGCACAGCCATTAATTACCCTAGCACAGGCGCTTTGCACACTGGGCCGAGGGCAGAAGTCCGCTGCTTCCTTGCTGTAAGTCTTAGAAGTCACCGGAATGGGGACGTTTTCTTCCTATTTCGCTGGACTTTGGCTTCAAGTGCAGGCTCTTGTCTCACTTTCCTGTCTGACACAGGACAATAACTCTAAAAGTCTCATAAATAGCTGCATAATTGAGGTTATCCGAGCTTGCATTGAATAGAAGTCTGATGGGTAATGGGAAAAGAGGACTTTGCTTATCTATTGAACCTGCAAGGATAGCGGCAGGGCAAATACTGAAGACTTACCTCATATCTTTGCACACAAGTTTCGCCAGGCACCTATATGAGACTGCCTACTTATCGCAAGAATAAGATAAGAGGCTAACGACTTGAACAGGCGAAGAATAGCAATTTGCAAGTAATATGGGGCAAAGACCGAGCAGAGAATATAAGGGAAAGACGCATTTGATCGCCCCAGTGCCTGGGACACATGGCGCCCCGACCAGGAAACTCAACCACGTGACTGTCTATAGTGACAGTCTTCATGTCTTTCTGTACCTTCCATTGGCCTCTGGCAGCACAGTCAATAATCTAAAGCGGCAACTGCACGACAAGTTCGGCCACTCCAAAGTAGTCCGCCTGTTTCATGAAGGCCGCGAATTAGAGGACAGCGCACTGATGGAGGAAGGCACTGAGTCCTCCAAACTGCTCCTCCGCATGCAATTGGAGGACTCCAGCACCTCTTTCGACACTTCTCTCAAACTCGACCTGTCCAATCACTCAGCCCGCAGTGCTCCTTGCTCTGCCAAGGACTCTCTGCTCCTATCCAGCACGCCTGACAACAGTGCGCTCAGTCAGCCTGTCAAAAAGCCCTGGGAAATCGACTTTTCGGTCTATGCGCTGCCTGAGGCTGAAGGGTTGACAGCGAGTCGAAGGAAAAGAGCGCTGCACACTATAGCGGAGTCAGGAGACCCGAGAGAGGAAGAAACGAAGAGATGTAACATTATCGTCTAATTAGGCGCGGGAGGTTAGGGGTTGAATGGTGCTTAGTAATGGAAGCCACAGGGGAAGCGCTTGACGTGTATTTGGCCTTTCTGCATGCGGGTGCGCAGGGAGACCTAGAGAAAGTGAAAGTGGCGTTGGCAGCGCTGGGCGAAGCTGCGTATGATGTGGTGTGGCTGGCAGGCCTGCAGTGCGAAGCCTCCGAGTTCAAACAAGCCTACACGACCTCTATCACAGCTCTGCTGGCAGCCGGAGTGCTCAAACAGTCCCTCTGCGTGGAGCAACTCGACGACGACGTCCTCTCGAACTGTCACATCATCGACAGCAAAGATCTATTCGAGAAGAAAATCAGACGAGTGAAGACGAAAGTGCTGTAGTCGCCAGGCAGCTACGAACAGCAGAAATTCAACTTACTGCGAGAGGACAGCAACGGCTACGGCAAACTGCTCTGCGTCCTCGCAGACCCCTGTCCCGACCTCTGCAGAAGGATGGAGACCATCATTGGCGCCTATGACCTGGACCCCAACCGAGTGCTGGACATGCTGCTGGACTGCATGGAGGCGCAGCCGCAGCGAATTGAGATATTGGAGTTAGTGAAGGATTTCAGCCCAAAGGTCGCCACGCAACTACTCGGGTTCAAGTTCCTGAGCACGAAAAGCTATCGACCAGGACTGAGCCTAGTAACCGGCTGGCTCATCAAAAAGGGCATAATGACACTGAAAGACCTGTGGTCGTATCTCCAGCCTTCGAATGACCAGGAAACCATCACCTCTTATCATGCTCGCCTTCAGCAGGCCTTAGAGTTGCGGCGTGTACTGACTGCTGTGCGTCTCAGCAGTAAGCACTACTTAGGTGACACGTCCAGCAAGGAAAAGGAAGAGCTGGATATCGCCGAACTGCGAAGGTCATCCAATGACAATCAAAAGTTCTGGACTATGGAAGGGCTGATAAGGGTGAATTGCTGGTCTCAGGCTAGGACCTACCTGCAAGGCTTCCACAAGAAGGCAGAAATCACTCGTCACCCCTATCTCGTGGAGGCACTGTGTGCACTGCTGGGGTGGGGGTTGGAGCCCTTCTACCGCTCTGTGTCCCCTCGCAAGCTCTTCCCAGCCAGCGGGAGAAGCTCGGCCCTGATCCCTGACGGGGACCTAAAGCCTGCGAAGACGCTGGCGGAGAGTGTGAACCTAATAGCAGAAGTGCTGGAAATCCTGGACATTGGTATCGCTCAGGACCCTGTTCTGTACGCTAAGGTCTGTCGTGTCCTGGCTCTCTGCTCCCCGCAGTCCTCAGTCGTGCAGCTCCTGGCCCAGACTTACCTGCTTCCCGCCCTGTCACTGAGCAGGGGAAATCTGGGTCTGGCGGCAGAGCTGTGGGCGCTGGTGGGGAAGTTCCCTGTGGCTGTCAGGTATGCGATGTACGAGCATTGGCAGGCTACGGACCTGCACCCGCTCGTGATTCTCGAGCAATCTCTCACGGTACAAGTCGACGGTAGATAAGAAGTCTCCAAGCCCTGCTCAAGCGACTCTCCAAAGAGTCAGCGAAGAAAGAGCGGAAATCACTACTGAAGCTCATCCACACCTGTCCAGTCGCAGCTTTCTATGACATGCTGATCCAAGCCATGAACTACGAAAACCTCATCCCCATCTTCATCACTGCTATGAGCTACTGCACTCCCCTGGCGCTGGATATCGTCCCTCACGTGCTCATTAAGGTACTTGGTGGCGGGAATAAGCCCAAATTAGATCAGCGCATGGGCACTGTGTCGCCCTGGTTCACCAACTTGGCCAGCTTCGCAGGACAGTTCTACCGCAGTCAGCACACTGTCACTTTGGAAGGCCTGCTGCGGGTCATAGCGCAGGACGTCCGCAATGGAGACATCTTCCAGTTCCTCGTCCTTCAACAGGTCCTAGCCAAGATGTCTGGCTGGGAGGAACCCAGCCAACTCACTGAAAGTCAGCTCAAGTGCTCCACAGCCGGCATGAAACTGCGGCTGGAAAGTGTGGAGCAGACTCAGTACTTCCGCGGGGCGAAGAAGAGTGGTGAGGACCTGATAAGCGCTCTCAGACGGCCCTGTGAGGGGTACAAAACGGCTGCCACGGAGCTGCTGGTGCTGTCTGCCGGGAAGGCCCGGGAGGTGCTGCAACGACTCGAGACCAGTCACGTCAAGCTGCTCGGTATGTTCTACGACCAACTACAGTCCGCCTTCGGGGAAATCTGCGAGTTTCTTCAATTCCACACTCAGTCCCCTACAGAGCTCGGCACATTCCTCCCCACCAATTCCATCAAAACGCTCCTGCAAATGGAAGGAATGCAGGTAGAGCAAGTCATGCACATGTGTCGGCCCGCCTACCGTCTACAAGACCTAAGTTCTGTCAAAGACCAACTAGACGGCTTCAACGACAGTGTCCCTCTCGAGTTCTACTCCCTCTTTTGGCTCCTTTCAGTCCAAGACATCGAGAACTCTTCCGCCTACTATGAAACTGCGGTGGAGACCATCACCAAGGAAATGAACGACTCCAACCCTGCGAAACAGGTCAAGACCAAGAAGGAACTGCACAGGATGTCTGTCTGCAAGGAGGAAATCGAGCAGGAAAACAGGGCTTTGCAGGGCAGAAGAGGCACTGCGGAGGAGTTCCTGAGGGCGCATGTGCAGAGTTTGGAGGGAGGGAAGGGGCTGGCGGCGGCCATTGTGCAGGTAAATGAGTTATTTAGCGCTGCCTGTTTCCGCGGATCCTAATGACTCCCCCGGACGCCATCTACTGCGCCAGATTCGTGGAAAAGATGCAAAAGCTGCGAGTAGTGGGTTTCGAAACGCGCGAAATAATCCACCAAGTACACTTTACCCAGCTGCTGACAGGCCTAGTGCCCTGCGTCTACTGCAGCACAGAGAGAGAAGCGGAAAACCTCGGCTTCTTCTTCAGTTCTCTGTGCAAAATCCTGAAGGAATGGGAAGACAAGCAGCGCTTCAGTGAGGAGTGCCAGGACACTCCAGGGTTTGAGGGGTGCGATAATGAGAAGTTCAGGGAAATGCTGTCCTCCTGCTATAACCGCGTGTCCATTATCCTGGGGAAGTGCTTCGACAGTGAGGACTACATGAAGCAACGCAACTCCCTGGTGGTGCTGTGGAAACTCACGCCCGAGTTCCCCACCACTCCCTCCATGGCAGACCAACTGCTGGCCTACACGAGCAAAGTCAAGGACTCGGGCATGAGTGACTTGAAGGTGCTGGCTCAGCGGTACTACGACAAAGTGCAAGAACTCAAGCGAGAGCACTGGCCCAGTCCCGCTCGCAAGCTGCCCAGTCCGCCCGCCCCAGAGCCCAAAAAGCGAACCAGAACCACGTCCAAGCCAGGAAAAGAAGAGCCGCGGCCTCACTCCAGCAGACCAGACAGAGGGGATAGGAAGTATGAGCAGCGCTTCAGCAGTCGACATAATCAGTCGGAGATGCGTCACCACGAGAGGCATCGAGACCGAGACCACTCCGTAAACAAGCGCCAGCATCTTTCTTAGCACCTAGTAGGCCCACTTCCCAAATCTGTCCTTTTATTTGCCCAACTAAGCGCTGGAGCGCCCATTACTCAAAGGCTAATCGGGCTATTCAGAGGGAATCGGGACTATACTAACTGCCACTCGCCTCTTATCTCTCAAGTCTGCAGCCACTACAGCCTTAACGAAACAGAAAACTACCCTAAGACATAGGTGGAACTGAAACAGACTAAGTGGACAGAGAGAAAGGACTGGAGCGGTTTCAGTAGGAGCAGAATAGATTTAGTTTTGCTTTGGGTGTAGGGGGCGTTGACTTGCTTTCTAGTGCAAAAGTCCTTTTTAGCCCATCAGAGCAACAATGTCCTGAATTCTAGAAGTTTCCGCACTTCCAAGGCTTCTAGTCGAAAGTTTCCTACGAACTGACTCTCTCCTCGCTCGATACTATAGTTAGCTGAGAGGAAACTAATGGGCTAGTCAGAGTCTTTGCAAGTCTCATAGTGGATTTATATGGCTGAGCCAGCGAAGAATGACCATTCACTGTTCCAAGCAGGAACTCAGTCCCAAACTCCAGTCCTGGAGGAGGACTGTCCAGGCATTGCAGCTTTCCTCAGGAGAATTACCTGTTGCATCCCTATTGCTGCTGAGAAAGATTGCCTTCAGACTGACTCCCAATTCGAAACTCCGAGACTGCCGCAGAAGCGTGGAAGGAAGCCAAAGGCCTGCTTGTGCACCTTTTGTGGGCGCACGTTTCCTTACAAATACGCACTCATCGCGCACCTGCAAGGAGACCACGACATCACCCGCTCCACCAGTGTCATGTACAAACGCCTCCTCCAAGGCAAGCGAGTTTTGAAGCGGCTGCAGAAGAAAGTAGAGACGGAGCGCACGGACCTGCAGAGCGAGCTTTCCTAAGTAGCCTAGCCCCTCTGGCGCCCTGTCTAAAGGAAATCACGAGTAGCGAATGCATCCGAAACCCTTCAAATCCCTGCAAATAGTAAACAATCTGCCTATTATCCAGCAGTTAATTCTCTGCTCGGCAGCCCTCGCCTCAGTCACTTCCCCTTCCTTTTCTCACTTTTAGGAGGCAATCCCACTAATTTGGTGATGAAAGAAGAGTTGGGATTTCCGGAGGGAAAGTTAGAACTGAGTAGGGAAGGAATTTCACTGGATTTCCTCAGTCACTTAGCTGAAATTCCCCTTTTTTCGTCCAGTATTTGCAGAATACTCGAATAAAATAAGCAGAACAGGGTTTATTCGACTATTATTTCGTAATCTTATCAATTCTTCCGCCTATTAACAGCGCTGTATACCTATTTCGAGCATTTTACACTGTGTTTTCGCGAAAACAAAGGGTATTTCCACGTCACCAATAAAGGCAAATTAAGCACTTGCAGAAAGAAGTGGAAATTAGTGACTAAAGCTTCATATTAGCAATTTAATTATTTTGTCTCTGCAATTCCCTGGAAAGCAACCGTCTAACTATCCCTATTTCCGCTCCCCATAATATAAGCCCCTCCCCGCTGTGCTCTCAGTCTCCGAGATAGTATAGTGGCAAGTATATCTGCCTGTCACGCAGATGACCCGGGTTCAATCCCCGGTCTCGGAGCTTTTTATATTAAGCTACTGAGCACTGCTAGCAGGTCTGGGGATGCGGGCTTCGATGACTAACACCCTGGGTCTGACCAGTTGGGGACTAGGACGGGTGGAAGAAGGCCATTGGGTGGGGATTAGGGAGGGAGTGGGGAGGGAGGACTTGCGAGGCACAGTGAAGCCGCCAGCGCCTGTGTAAGGCCGGGGACGGTCACGGTAGCGGGAAATGAGGGAAATGGGAGTGGGGGACTGGCTGTCGAAGGGCTGGAAGCCGATAATGCTGACTTGGCGGTAGGGAGAGCGCTGCACTTTTATAGGACTGGGGGACTGCTTGGGACTTTTCTCAGGGTCCTCTCTGCGACTGGGAGACTGCCAGGTCTGCTCTAAGACTGTCACTTTGGCTGGGGAGGGCGAGGCACCTGCGAGCTCTTTGGTATCAGTACCAAAGTCCAGGGACATCCGTGGTCTGCGGTAGCAGTGGGCTTTGAGAACGTAGTAAGGACTTGGCTTGAGAGTGAGCGGAAGGACAGGGTGGAGGTAGGCTAGCATGGGTGCAGCGAGCGGAAAAGAGCTCTTCTTGCAGTGAATGGACGTCTTCAGAGTCCTCACAGCGGGCGTCTTTGCTTGCCTGCTTGCCATTAAGCATACCTGTTACCCCTTCCTTTCCATAGTGCCTGTGAGGTGATAAATGGCCGAAGGCTCGAGCGGCAAGTCGAGTTCAGTGGTATATGAGAGTGAGGAGGAAAGTGCTAAGGACTACAGGGCAGGGGGCTACCACCCTGTTCGTCTGGGAGACTTGTTTCTTGACAGATACGTCATTGTGCAGAAGTTGGGGTGGGGGCACTTCTCCACTGTGTGGCTGTGTCTCGACCAAAAGTTCAACACTTACGTGGCCATGAAAATCCAGAAAAGCGCTCCTAACTACACCGAAGCTGCTTACGACGAAATCGATATCCTCATCCGCGTCGCCAAGAACTACAAACATCCGCTTTGGGTGCAGTCTCTAGCCAAGTACTACCCCTCAGGCTCTGAGCACGCTGAAATCCAGCAGGGCGCCTCCTCACAGTACACTTTTGTGGTGCAGTTCTTGAACTCCTTCATTCATGTGGGAGAGAACGGCAAGCACGTCTGTATGGTATTCGAAGTCCTGGGAGTGAACTTACTCGAAGTGATAAAGCGCTTTAACTACAAAGGCATCCCACTGCCTATATGCAGAGTCATTAGCAAGCAAGTGCTGATTGGTCTGGACTACTTGCACCGCGTTTGTGGGATCATTCACACTGACTTGAAGCCGGAAAACGTGCTTTTGGAGCTGACTCAGGAGCAAATCCAGACTGTGCTGATGCATGGACAGCTCATGCCCCAGGCCAACAAGCTCCCTACGCCTCTCACTGAACTGCCCCCTGTGCCCACTGACCCTCCCCACCTCACTGAGGAAGAAATCAAGGCGGAGGCCAAGCGCCTCAAAAAGCGCGAAAAGAAGCTCAAGTACAAACAGAGGAAGAAGGAAGAAGCCAAAAAGAAGTTAGAAGAGGGAGTTCCAGGCACAGAAGAGCCGAAAAAGAAGAAAAAGCACAAGAAGAAGAAGAAAAAGACCCAGCCCGCCCCTGCTCAGCCAGTCTCTAGTGAGCCCGTGCCCCCAGAAGTCCTCGAATCCAGCGACGAGGAGGCCCTTCCTATCGAGGCAGAGCCTGTCGACCCAGAGCCTCAGGGTCCCGTGCTAAAAACAGCCATTTCTCTGGGGTCTGCTGAAGTGGACGAGGGCATTCGTGTGAAGATAGCAGACTTGGGCAATGCTTGTTGGCTGGACAACCACTTTTCCACTGAAATCCAGACCAGACAATATCGCTCCCCTGAGGTGATTCTGGGTGTTTCGTATAACTATACAGCGGATGTGTGGAGTTTCGCCTGTATGCTGTTCGAGTTGATAACTGGGGATTTCCTGTTTGAGCCGAAAAGCGGGTCTGCGTTTGATAAGGATGATGACCATTTGGCGCAAATGATAGAGACACTGGGGGAATTGCCCAAAACCTTCGCACTTTCAGGCAGAAACTCAAAAAAATTCTTTGGGAACGATGGGACCTTGAGGAAAATCCCAGAGTTGCGCTACTGGCCCCTCAAGCACGTCCTGATAGAGAAGTACCATCTCAAGGAGAGTGAAGCCAAGCCCCTGAGTTCCTTCCTCCTACCCATGCTCGCCTTTCGACCTGAAGCCCGGGCCAGCGCCCAGCAGTGTCTGAGTCACCCCTGGCTGTCCATGCCTGCCAACTACATTTACCGCATGACACCTGAGGAAAGCAAGGTCCTGGAAGCCGACCAGCTCCACAGAATAGAAGAGAAGAGTGAGCGGATGATGAGTCTCAATGAAGAGAGCAGTCCTGAGTTGGCCTCCCAAGAGGCAGAGCCGGAGGCCACTGACGCAGATGATGAGTGTCCTACTGAAAGTGAGGAGGAGAGCGGGTCAGATCGGGCGGAGGAGCCAGGAGACCTGGTGTGTGACACGGACTACCACAAGCGCATGACAGACTTCCGCAAGTCCATCAAGGCTCCATAGGATAATGGACTGGTACGAGGTCCCTGCGGGCGTGTTAGCGAGTGGCCATCCTCTGCCCAAGCATATCTCTTTAGAGCCTTGCGACAGCCTGTTAGCATTCCTTCGCACTGAAACTAGTACGGGGCAATACGAAGAAGACGGCCGGCCCTGTCTGCCTGAGTCTGTTCGAAAGCCGGGCCGGCGCGTGAGCAAGGAAAACGCCACACTCAGGAAGTTTGTGAGAGACCAGGAAGGCACTCCCCAGCCTCCCAAGCTCGAAAACATGCGCTACCGCGTCATGCGAACTTTAAAGAAAGTGCTGAGACGCATGGCAGCCGGCAAGTCTACAGGGTCTCGAGGCTTGCTGCAGTTCCAATACGACAAAGGACTCGGGGCTCATTGGTATAGTCAGATGCAGGAGTTCACAATGAACCACCAAAGATCCGTCCTACGCTTTGCAGAACTGCAGAACGGACCGAAGGTGGACCAAAGCAAAGCCAGTGGGACTTCCAACTTCAGTACATACAACAACCCCTATATGGATCACGTGTTTACCAGCTACGAAATAAGGGTTATTTACCGACTATTCGTCAACCTGCTGTTTTCAGACGAACGGCCGCTTTCTCTGAACCAGCGTTTCAAGATCCTGTGCTGTCCGAAGTCCAGCCACAATGAAGAGTGCATAGAGAAGTGGACGGAGTTCCGCACGATGATGGAAGACTACCTAGGCGCGCACATCCAGTCTCCAGACGAGAGGATCCCTGAACTCGCCCTTCCGCCTAGTCCGCCCTCTCTCAATCCCTAGCCTTTTCTCCTCCATGGCTCGCTGTCTTTTTTCAGTATAATAACCCTGGGAGAAATGTCACTGGCTGGCGCTTTGCTACGCTTCTCAGCCGGGACAGTGGTGGGGTTCGTAGGAGCCTTTGCTTTGATGCCAGAAGTCATGTGGCCAGGCTTCTATCAGTACTGCTTCGTGCCTGTGAAAACTTCGGTGCACACCCTCAGCTTTTGGTGGACGTACTACAAGCCCTCAGCTGTGAGACTGAGAAGAATGCAAGAGATCTTGGAAGAGCGCGAAGCCCTGCTGAAGCCCGTCTACGTACCTGAGTCCCCTGCAGAAATGCGTCGCAAGGTCAAGTTCATGTCCGATATCAACTACGAAATCCGGAAAGCAGAGACACTGGCGAGTGTACAAGGAGTGTACAAGCGGGAACGCGAGGAAATCATATACAACTTGATGCGCAAACACTACCCAGAACTATTCGCAGACGGACCTGAACTAGTGAAGGAAGAACTCGAAAGGAAGAGAGCAGAACTGCAAGGCAAAGTGCACGCTCGGCTCCCCAATGCACCCGTTCCCAAGCACAGCGGCATCGTCTAAAATAGTCTCCTTGAGGTATGGCTAAGGCACTACTCTCAGCCAGCGACTTGTTGGAACTGCTGCAGGCCCAAGTGACCTTCGCACTGCTGTACTGCGGACAGAAGACGGACGGACAGCCACTGGAGGCAGTGGTCTTCGAAGCGAACTGTGACTTTGGGTGGGAGAAGTTTATGAATTGCCTCGTAGACTTGGTCTTACCCAATGAGGACACTCTGGTCATTTGCTACCAGTCCAGTGGACTGGACACGGCGGCGCAGGCGTGGTGGGGACTCAAGTACATGGGCAGAAAGAAGGTCGCAGTGCTGGAAGGGGGCAGCGAAACAGTGCGTTCTCTAGGCTTTTCCCTACCGAAAAGCAAGTCAGGCATACAGCAGACCACAATACAAGCGCATTTGGTAAAGACGCAGGCTGAGGTGAGGGAACTGCAAACCTTGCCAGGCTGGGAGTGTCAATTGGTGACTACTGATCACTTGTTGGGATTCGGACTGTTTTTCAACCCTCAACTAGCGTTTACTTCTATTGGTCGAATGGAAGAACCGTTATTTCTCAGAGAAATCCTCTATACAGCGGGTATCAACCTGAGCGAATCCTGTCAAAATATCCTATTCGGACCCAGAGCTTGCACTCTCCTACTGGCTCTGAGCACACTGGGCAAGTGCAACCTTTGTCTCGGCCTGCAAACCCTGGCTTTCTCTCCCCGAGGCGAAATAGAACTGGCCAATAGCACCGAGTTCTACACTGCCGTAGGGGAAGACGAGTTCTTTGATGCATTGGGAGAAAGCAGAAGACAGAGCTGTGTGTTGGGGGCTGCTCCTGTGCTTTCGCAGCCTCACACTGTGCTTAAGAAGATGCAGCCGAATGTGTTGTCAGGCCGCATACTTATCGACTCCAAGTCCAATAAAAACTGCCAGTGCCACTTAATGTAAGCTCCCTTCCTACAGCAGTTAACTGCTATAAGGCTTTAATAGTAGTTCAGGAGGTCCGCATTCCAGCAGATAGCTAAACTCCCAGTCCATGTCTAGCTACTTTCAAGTGAAGTGATCTTCTGGGTTTTCAAGGACGTCTTTGACTTGATTCGCCAGATAAGCAGCTCTCATGCCGTCTATAAACCTATGGTCGAGCTGGGCACAGAGGTGCAGAGTGTCTTGCACTGTGACTTTCCCGTCCACGACCACGGCTTCTCTGCGAACTTTGGAGCAGGTCATAACCATGGAAAGCCGGGGAAAGGGTATTAGCGGAGTCCACATCATATCAGCATCAATCTCTGACAAATTGGTCACCATCGCACTCCCGAAGGAGTGAGGCTGCAGGAAGGGTAAACGCAGGCCGAGTTGGATGGAAACCAGAGAGATCAGCTCTAGTGCCAAAGACAGGACGGCGGAGGGCAGACTGAGCAGGCCTGCGGGCAGGGGACAGGTGCTGGCTTGTCCAGCAGCACTGATGTCCTCAGCTATGGCGGCCAGGGACTTCGAAGCCAGGCCTTCCAAGGCCACCCACTTCATCGTTTCTCCGTTGTCAGCAGGCAGGAAGAGGGAAACGCGCGTTTCTTCGAAGGGAGTATAGGCCCCGAACGCAAGTTTGCCGTTCATGTCAGGCGCTTTGGACATCACGATTCCCATGGCTTTCATCAGTGCATGCGTGAGAGTGATCTTCTTCCCAGTGGCCTGCGACTCTCTGCGACAGAACGCCAGCGTTTTCTCAATGAAGACTCGTTCTTCCCCCAGCACTTCGCAGGAATACGGGTCCGTCCACATGCCCAGTCTCATCCTCCGCCACACTGAGTCCTGCGCCTTGGTCGCTGTACCTCTCTGTCGGTAGCTAATCAAGTAGTAGCCTCCCAACAGGCCGAGGAAGATCGCTCGCAGCACTGCGTCGTAGCACAGCACATACAGTCCCACTGCTAAGGTCAAACATACGCCAAGAGCGTTCATTTTATTAAGTGTGGGAAAGGAGGGCGCTGCGGTCTTCGGCAAAACGTCTGCGCTTGCGGGGACGGGGGGCGCACACTTGGTTCTTGCAGTCCACACAGCGACACATGTCGGAGCACAGCACTTTGCTTTGGAAGCACTCACAGTACTTCTTCAGACAGCCGGATTTCTTGCAGTTGCACCCTCGAGCATGTTTGGGCTCGGAAACACTGATTTTGGGCTTAAAGGCCTGCGGGTTCCGATCCAAAGTGGCATTGATGGCTTCTCTCCGTACCCCCTCAGCCTCCATCGTGTTGAGGCAGTTGGCACAGTTGCAGCCTCTGCAGTACTGGTTGGCAGCGAAGCAGTCACAATACAGCTTCAAACACCTGGACTTCATGCAGTTGCAGCAGACTGGGTTGGTGCTCGGCACCACTGCAGGCTCTTTGGCCTTTCTCACAGCCTTGGTAGGTCTGGGAGGAGGCGGAGGGGACGCAGGCGCTGTGTCTACGGCTTCCTCAGGAGCGAGTGTGATTTGCACAGGGACAACACTGGCTTTGAAGGAGAGAGTTGAGCCGCCAAGGGCTGAGAAATCCAGCTTTTGAATGCACCTTCTGGTCGGCTCTTTCTCAGCCATGTCCCTGATTCTGCCTTCAAAGGTAGGCGAAGGACTGTTGGTGTCCTTCCACAGGACCCTAGGAGTCACGCTGCTGAGTGGGGCTCACTGGAAGTTGCCGGGAGATTGGAGCACAGCAGCCAAGGGCGACAGACTTTTGACGCAGAACTGAGTGAAGGGACTGGCGGGGTGGGAGGACTTCAGTGGCTGAGGAGTGCGGATGAGCGCCAGAGAAGCGGGCAGGTCGCTGGGACTGTCCGAGTCGCTGTCTCTGGCCGCCATTTCCATATTAAACCTGTGCGCGCTCTTTCCCTCAACCTCCAAAGCTATAAATCGCAGTGCACTGCTAAGCCCTTTACCGCTCTACATGTCCATATCAGCGCCCATATCGACCTCTTCCTGCTCCCCGACTTCGTCCATACAGGCCATAGACACTTCCCCTTGCAGTTCTCCTGTCTTCACAAACCTGCCCTGCACTCTGGTCCTCTTCTGAGCCAGGTCCTTGCGACACTGGTATCGCACTTTTCCAAAACTCCTGTTTTTCTTCTTGTCTAGATAGCGTCTGATCTTATCTGCTCTCTCTGTCCTAGTTAGGGGCCCTATCAGTCCAGCGCCCTCGGCCAGTCGGAATAAGGGTGCAGCGGAAATTAGGAGGTACTCAGTGGTGGGCTTGACGGCTATGGGCTGGTGCAGCTCTGGGGCGTCACAGGCCATGTCCAGGTCGTCTAAGTAGTCCTCGTCCATGTTAGCTTTATTGTGGGGAGGAAGATGGACTGGCGGGAGCCCTGACTAGGGCACAGGCAGAGTGCTTTCTATAATCCCAATTGGGAAGCCATAGCAAGGGACTACGACAGGAGTCTGGCCTTCATGTCTTCCACATAGTTTCGCAGTCGCTCATGCTCCTCCTCAAGTTGGCCCAAGTGGTCCCTCTCCACAGGGTCAGGCTCCGTCCTCACCTCCGAGTCTCTGAATCTAAGTGCCGGAGGGTGAACTCTCCTAGCGAACTCCAGTCCTCTCTGTCTGGAATTGAGAGGCGCAGGTTCCGACCTGTCCTGTCTCGGCTTACTCAGGGACACGGCAATACGGTTGGCGTTGGACTGCAGCACTTGTCGGGCATAGGTCTTGCGCTTGTCGTGGAGTTCCTTCTTGCGCTGCCAGTCCTCGGTGCCCACCATAAAGGCCCCTAAGCCTCCGAGCTGTAGGTACTTGTTAGGACGGATGGAGCGGTAGTCTTTGATGGTGTAGGGAGTGTAGTCTGCCTTTTTGGGAGACTCAGAGAGCTCGGAGGGAGGCGCAGTGTAGCCTTTTTTCACCTCTTCCACAGGCTTGAGTTCTTCTTTGATCTGTGGCAGCTGGGCGCTTTTGGGCTGGACCACAGGACGGGGAGGTCGGGGCGGCCTGCCTTCCTTTTCCTGCACACTCCTCTGCACGACAGGCATACTTCCAAACGAAGCCATGCTCACCTGCATGTCCGCTCTCTTGCTGTATTCCTCGCCCAATCCCACCGGCTCCGTCGCAGTGGCAGTCACTGGAGTCATTCTCGACCCTGCTACACTGCCTTCCTCAGGCCTAGCAATACGTATGGGTCGCACGAACTGAAGGTTGTCTGCGCCTGTGCGTGGCTGGAAGTTAGCGAAGGGCAGGACGGAGGTCTGACTGCCCTTGCCAAAGGTCAAATTGGAGACTTCGGCGGCCTTGTTGACTGGAGTACTGTCGCGGACTATCACTTCCCCTTGCTTCCCCAGCACACTGGTGCGGTCTTTGAACCGCTCTTGGAAGCTTAGAGACATTTTAGAGCCATTTGTCCCTAGGAAACCCGCAGCACTGAGAAAGAAACAGAGCTTAGGCAGCCGCTTTCCACCTCAGTGAAGTCCGCCTGCAGACTTGATATGAAGCGAGCTTCGCCCAAGCCTCTGTGCTTCCAAGTCAGCACTAGCAGGGAACTCGGCGCTGTTAAACACCTAAAAGAGGCCTTTAAAGCCTCGTAACTGCCTTCAATGTAGAGCAAATCAGCACCAAGCAGGACGTCATAAGGAGGCTGGAGTCGGACTGAGGGGTCACTACCCCAGAGATAGGGCAGTGCACTAGCATTGTGACAGTGATTTGCATCGATATTGCGCTGCAGCAGGGGAATGAGTTCCGGCTTGTCTGTAAGGTGCACTACAGCCGCAGTCCTGGCAGCCACTAAGCCAGCTAGGCCCAGTCCACTGCCCAACTCCACCACTCTCTTGCCTGCCACTACTTCCCCTCTCTGCAGTAGGAACTCCCCGAGAGCCTTCCCTCCTTCCCACAGTACTGAACCTATTTCCAGGCCTGGGTGGTCGTAGTACTGGAGGGCGGGGCCGGAGGAGAGCTGGCAAGTGCGTAGTTGCGGAGGGTTCCGCTGCAGTCTGCCTTCATGCAGGGCTTTAAAGTCAATCGCCATTGCTATGTTTGCGTATCGTCTGTCCGGACAAGGAGTCAAGTTCGCGGTGGTGACGGTGGGAGCAGTGGGACTAGTGGGAGGAGAGTATTACCTGTATTACCACTGTCTGCGGGACTACACTGCACAGTTCTTCCGCACTACAGCACTGGCGGATTCAGCGGAGTACGCAGACGAGGTGCTAATTGACACCGGAGAGTTGCGCTTTGTGTTCAAACACAGAGGGGGCTCCACTGCTGTAGCAAGTGTGCTCAGAGACACATATGAAAACAGTCGATTTACCCAGGCACTAGCACTGCAGCTACTTAGTGCTGTCTGCATGGCTATTGGCAACGCCAAACAAAGACCCTTGCAAGCTGCTATCGCCTTTGGCTTGCTGACTTCCAACCTACTCTTTACCTATCCCCCTTTGAACAGCGGCTTCAACCTGTTGCGACTGGGAGTAATGGTGAATGAAGGGAACAAGGAAGTCTATGCGAACTTGAACGAAACACGCTTGACGCAGAGGTTGGAGGAAACGGTGCCTGCTGTGAGAGCTGCGGAAAAGGTGGGATTAGCTGCTACACTGGCCATTTGCGGGTATTGTGGGCCTGTGCTCACTCTGCTGGCGGCTGGGAGTGCATATGCACACTGGTATAGGCGATATTAGGTAGGAAACAGGCTGGGTAACGGATAGAAATGGGGACAGTGGCTCCTGGCCTACTGTGGCTGGCCTTAGTACTCGGCACTTCGGCTGTATCTCCCTCCTTTCTAGCCACCAAACAGACTCCAGAAGCCTATTTCACGGCCCAAGGCCAACTCGCCTCAGGCCTAGAAGCCCTGCAAACGACCCTCAACTCTCTTCGCTCTCAGTCTCGAGGCAATTCAGCCTTCATCCGTAGTGCCGTTTCCACCTCCAATCAGGACTCTCTGAGCCTAATAGCCAGCCAAATGGCTACCACCCAGGATCAAATCCGCTTTTACCAAGGCCAAGTGGACTACTTGAATGCGATTTTAGCCGCTGATTCGGGGTCGTGTTTATCCTTTGTGACATGCAATAGATGCACTGGGAACAGAGAGTGTGTGTGGTGCCCTACCCAGCAACTCTGCACAGCTGGAGACAGCCAAGGACCTATCAATGGGGAATGTCTGGATTTCCAGCATTTGACCTGTGGCTTGGAGTGCGAGGGCTTTGAGGGTTGCTTTGCATGTGAAAGACATGCAAATTGCGCTTGGTGTCAAGCAACAATGACTTGCACAGATCAGAGAGAACGGAGTGGGGCCTGTGGACTGACAACAGACTGCTCTGCAAGTGGACTGGGTGGGAGCGGTGCCTATCAAGGAGACACTACAGACTTAGACGAGGTGAGGGGACAGCTAAGTGCAGCCCAACAAACTCTCTCTCGACTCCAGGACATAGCCACTACCCTGCAGGCTGCTTTTACCCTTTCCCCAGCCCTTGCAACTGGGTCTCCCTCAGCAGTGTTCCCTGACCTGTCTCTGACTGGTCTGGCGAGCACTGTAGAGAGCGAGGCTCAGCGGGAAGAGGCCAGCGACCTAAGCCAAGTCAGAGCCACTGCCAATTCTGTAGGGCAGGTAGTAGCTGGCGCTGCTGTGGGCGCAGTACTACAAGGCAATGCACAAATTGACAGTCAGGAAAGCAACTTTGGAGAGTCAATTAACAGAAATCGGGCAGATATCGAGCAGGAAGGGGATGCTCAGAGAGCGGCTGCTGCAGTTACCAGAGCGGCCGCAGCAGCACTAACCGCAAACTCAACTTCTGATGCATTGCAAGCCTCAATTGAGCCGGAAGTCGAGCCCTTGAACCTGAATTCCACTGAAGCGCTCAATGATACACTGGGAGTCGAGGATAATCAAGAGCCTGTGGAATCCTTGGATCTGAACACTACTGAAGAGCTGGGTAATGAGCCTTTGCAGACTAGCGAAGCTGAAAGTTCTGAGCTGGAAGAAGGGTCTGCGGACTTGACTTCTACGGATATCTCTACTACAGTTCTCAGCGATACACAAGAAGTCGCGGACAATCCAGTCCCTACTGAGTCCTCAGAGTTGAATGTGACTGACACTTTGGATAGTGAGACTTCTCAGGCCAATGAAGAAGTCGACCAGAGTGAGGACTTAGAAGCGGCTTCTACAGGACTAAATGCAACAGACGCCTCTGTAGTCACAGACGAAACTCAGAGTCTACCACCCGACACCTCCACTGAAACTCCCGCGCAGACTCCCTCTCCTCTCCCTTCAGACGACTCAGACACAGACGCCCTGTCTACCCTAGTCCCTACCAGCTTCTTCCAAGTGCTCCTCTCCAGCTTCCTTCCTCCCCTCTAGTTTGTACTCTCTCATCATCCCTCGTAATGAAAATGGAAGAAATTGACCTGCAGAAGGCCTGTCGTCTGGGAGACTTGGCGACCTTAGAGCACGCTTTGGTCGCTAACCCAAAGGCCATAAACCAGGTGGAAAAGACTGGGTGGACTCTGCTATCTCGCTGTGCTGCCTGCAACCAGCCGCAAGCCGTGCAGCTGCTACTCGGGCACGGCGCAAACCCAAACCAGCAGAACCCCATTGGGGAAACCGCTCTGCACCAAGCAGTGGAGTACGGGAACATAGAAGTGGCTGAAAAGCTGCTAAGAGGCGGAGCTGAGTCGGGCTTGCAGAACCACGAAGGGGAGACGCCTCTGCACATGGCCTGTGCGAAGGACAACCGAGACATGGTGCAGCTCTTACTACGCTTCAAAGCAGACATTTCCCTAGTCACCAAAGCTGGCTTCCGTCCTGTGGACCTGTGTCAGAACGAAGAAGTACGCGAGCTGCTGCTAGTGCTCGACAGTTCCAAGGTCGAGCAGCAGTCCCCGCTCCTCGAACCTCGGAGTGAGACAGAGGACGAAATCCCGCCTATTCCCCAGCGTAGCTTCGAAAACCTCACCCTCAGTCCCCACTCCTCACGTCGCAACTCCGAAGCCTTCACTGACAAAAGTCCCCGGAACTACGCGAAAAGAACCGACTCTTGCAGGTCTTCCAACTTCGAGCCTGACGCTGAGAAGGTGGACGCGAGTGTGCACCTGCAGGACTCGGTGGCTATCAGTCTGGACGAAAGGAAGCTAGCACTGGTGCAGTGGACTAGACAGTTGAAGTTGGAGGAAGTGGTGAGGCCGCTGCTGAAGGCGGGCTTTGACGACTTGGAGCAGTTGCAGGCGGAAATGAAAAGACAGCCTCTGACTCCCGAGCAGTTGATGAAGATTGGAGTGGAGAAGAAAGGGCAGGCTGTGAGGCTGTTGGCCGCTCTGGACTTGGAGCAACTGGCGGAGGCCGCTCCCAGGCCAGAAGAGAGCAGAATGAAGCTGTTGGCTTGCTGTGCAGCTCCAGAAATTGCAGCCAGTGTGAGTGTTTTCCCAAGTCTGCAGGAGTGGCTGGATGCACTGGGCCTGACTTCCCTATTGCCAGCCTTTGTAGACGCAGGCTATACTGAACTGGATCAACTGCTATTGGTGATGAGGACCAAGTATGCCTTCACTGATACTTCACTAGAGACGGATTTGGGCATACAGCGGCCTGGACACAGACACCGCATCCTCAGCAAGTTGAAAGAAGACGCCCAGAACTACGAGCCACCCATTCGACGTATCCTCAGCCATGTGAGGATGGAGAGAGGGGAGGGAGTCACTGCCTGCGAGTTCTGCACGCTAAGCTAAGGTCTGTTAATATACACACAGACATGTCTATTTCGCACTAAGGACTCGCACTCCGATCCAGTCCACTGGACTTTGGAAGTTGAGTCGCTCCATGTATCGGAGAACTGCGAGGGTTGGGCCGTCTTGGGGAAGTATATCCAAGCATTGGTAGAAGGAGTCTTGGGCCTGTTTCCAGCGGCCCTCGATATAGTGGTTGACTGCTAGTTGGTGAATGCTGATAAATTCACTAGTAAAAGCAGTCCTCATTCTTGCGATTTTCTGTGATTTGGTGAATAGTTTGTGGACTGTAAAATAACTCCCGGCAAATGCTTGTTTGACCATTTCCTTTTTCACCACCGCTTCAGCGGGGTTGCCCATATGCACAGACATAGGCAGTTCTGTAGGGTCCAGATCGAAGGTATACAGTCTCACAGGCTCTGCGGTGCCTTTCAGCATTACAGTATCGACATGTCGCATATAAAACTGTATTTCGTCATCTAGCCGCAATAAGAAGTCGTCGCTTGTTAGAATCCGGACAGCGTACATTCTCGAAATAGACTCAATTCTAGCAGTTTTGTTGACATGTGGGGAAAGATAGGTAGTGTCGATTTTGAAAACCGAGCCTACAGGTCCTTCAAAGGCCCAACCGATATGCAGGCCTACAGACAGTTGAGTGCTCAGGAAGTCCTCACTGCCCTTCATGCCCGCTCTATTCAGATAGTTGGCGATTGGACTGGAGCGAGCCACTTTCGCAATTACTTTGATAGAGGTGAGGAGAGCGAGGGCTGACTTGAGCCGTACAGAAAGGGAGTAAGGGTTGATAATGACTCTGGCCCCTGCAGATAGTCCATCATCTCGTTCAAACTTCCATACAGCCAGGAAGCTGTCGCCCAGGTTCTTGTTAATAGCCCCTTGGTACTTCTCCACCTGGCAGTGCACTACTCTCGATAGCTTGTTTATGTAGGTAAGTAGGCTGGAGTCCAATAGTTCTTCCAAGGCACTGAACTCTCTCAGGACGATAAAGGCGAATACGGCGAAGACTTTCTGCCCCGGGATGACTGGGTCCAGTCCTGCAGGGCCTTGCATGTTCCTAGTGATTACCTCGCAGCCTGCGGTGCCTAGGCCGAGGGCCAGCAGCACACCTATTTTCCTAATGGCAGTTTCCACCAGTTCCAGTTCAACAGAGCCATATTGGACGTTGGTTTGTGGCCAGCAGGCAGACGCAGGGAAAGAGCGCACTGGCTGCTGAGAAAGCAGCAGTAAGGGGTTCCTCGCTATACTCTTTACGAATGAAACCATCCGCTCTATCCCTGTTAGAATTATCGTCGTGAAGTCGTATGCGACGAATAGACATGTAAGTGAGAGAAAACCGCTTAGAAAGAGTATTTGTAACATGTCGAATCCTGCATATAAGCGAGTTTCCGCCCTAATGTCAAATACTGCCTTCAAACTGCCAGCTGCCAATTCCCGCACTTCCCAAGGTCTGTAGGACTCAAAGGAAATACGGCTGTCCCATAGGATGAGTTCAGTGTCGGTTAGAAGTAACAACTTATATAGGCCGATTTGCTGGTTTCGAGCCACATAGTCGCTTATAAAGAGCTGGACGGAGCCCTGAGCACGCAAATCTGAAATCAGTTCGAGCTGAAATTGCTGACACTCAGCAACTTTGGCGAAGTTTGCACCAAGGAAAAAGGGCTGTAGCAGGGCTGAAAGCAGGACTAAACCAAGTACATGTACCACCGCTCTCCCCAATATCACTTTACTCATATTGCTTTCCACAGGAATATCCACAAACCCTCGTTCCTTTCTAGGCCGCTTCCCCCTCCGCTTGCTGAATAACCGCTTGAATGTGCGTCCTCGCTGTAGACTAGTGTTGGGAGGGTCTAGGGTTAGGGGCTCTGAGGGTGTTAGGGCCTGTTGCTTGTCTCTTTGCGCATTTCTCCCGACAACTCCTTTTATTTTCCTAGCGAAACTGTCTTGTTGGTTAATTAGGTCCACTCGGTCCTGCACAGCTGATTCAGATTTTAGGTCTGAGAGTCCGTGGACTCCTTGGGTCCATTTGGCTGCTTTGACAACTTTCATTAGGCGTCTCCATTTTATGAATTTGAGCGTTTTTGAGGCGATTCGAGCTGAATAGCCTGTCAGTCGAACCGCCCTGCGAGTCCAATTCCAAGGTAATGGACTGTCAAAGACAGGGTCAGCTACCCAACTCATATCCGCCAATAGACACACTGCTGCAGAAACATCCAGCCAACATAGTATCGACCCTCGATATTCCTCCCTCAGCACTAGCATCACTCCCCACTCACTCATAAAGAAGCACAAAGCAATGGTGTATACAGCGGAAAATATGTAGTCTGTGTCCTTGGAACACACTACTACTCGCAGAGGCTCGCCAAACAGTGTAAATACCACAATTGTCATAGACACGATAGCGTACGGCCAAGAACTGAGCAGCTCTTTAGGCCACTGCTTCCAGTCCTCTCGAACTGCGAAAGGACCGATAGTCAGAGAAACAGGCTCAGGGGAGTTGCTAGGGGACTGAGCGGGCAGAGGACTTAGCTGAGGGAAGAAAGTGGTGGAGTCTTTGAGGACCATTTGGTCCACTGTGTCGTCGGGTGCAGGGAATACCTTCGCTGTCCTTTTGGGCTTTGATTTCATTTTCACTGCTGTACACAGTTCTTATGTAGTCCTATGAGGGTTGAGTTGAGAGGCTCGTTTCTTTCCTGTCAAGCCTAGGCAAGTCCTGCTTTAGCAGGCTATTCTCACAACACCTAAATATGAAGCAGCTACTTCGAGCTTTCCTTTTCTGCTGTCGAGACCACCCTACAGAGACTCCTGAGCCCGATTTGCCCAGTCCTCTCAAGCCGCAAACCGAGCCTTCCGAGATCTTCCCTCGGGCCGAATCGCCTGAGCCGGAGCCTATTTCCGCCTCGCAGCCACCTGCTGACTTCGCTGATATGAGCGAAGAGGACCAACAGACTGAGGGTTTGAAGGCTGGGGAAGTCAGTGCGGAGGAAGTGTTTGTACAACAGGCGCCCGCTGAGCCCAAAAAGAAACGAGAGAAGAAGGCTAAGAAGAAGGAGGTCCGGTCAGTGAAGAAGAAACCCAGCTTTAAAAGCGGGTCCATGTCCGCCCGTGGGAAAGACCAGCCCAAGGAAGGACTACATAAGCCACTACCGCCCTCTGCACGACCACTGAAAGGCATTCTCAAGAAGAAGTAACGGTGTGCCTATTCTCTAGCTGCGTCTCGGCCTTTACTCGGCGCTGTGTGAAACTCACCTTGCGTTCGCTCTGCAGTAGTCGCTCCAGCTCTGAAATGTAGCGCTGCAGGGAGATGGGCAGACGCTCACTGCCCTCACTATCATGTGGGGACTTGGCTCTGGGCAAGGACTGATCGAGTAGTTGGGTAACTGGCGGCTGAGGGATGCGAGTAGGGTTGGCAGAGCGAGGTCTAAGCTTTACCACTCGTCCAGAGGACTTCACCAGCGAGCCTTTCAGAAGGCTCTGAGAAACTGCAGTCTGTGCCCCAATTCTCATCTTCCCTTGAATTGACTGAGTCGTGTGCAGTGGTTGAGCTGTTTCGCTTATTTTCACTTCTTGACATGCTGTCGGAGTGATGTATTTCCCTCGCTTTCTCGAAGCTGTCAAGCTTCGCTTCAGTCTACATGTCTCCCACTCAACTTTCCCAGTGGTTTTAGCAGGGCTGAATGACTCCGCCTTTCCTTCACTGATCACAGTGAACCTCGCATTGGTGTGGTGAAAAGGCGTGTCTCTGAGGAGATTGGGGTTGGCGGCCTGGGAAGTGGCAGAGTTCTTACGAGGGGGGAAGCGCTCTAGGCTCCTGAGTGGCCGGAGTACCTGTAAAAGCGCCCTGATGAGTTCAGTTCGCGGTGAACTCGCTGTTGCCAGGCTAGATGCTCGGCTGTGTAACTCAGCGACATCTTGCAATTCTAAGCTTATAGCGTCCTAAAAGACTAACGGACAAACAGCATTCGGCGCCTCGCCCTCAAGGGTCCTTTTCACAAACCCTTTAACTCTCTTATCCCTACACTAGGCCACAGCACTAACGCGCTAGACCTCCCCTCAGTCACTCCCCACCTCCCGTCCCTCCGCACCTTAGAGTAACTGCCGAACACAACACCATAATGGCATTTTCACATCTCACCAAGACGCACTGGATTCGGACTGTATCCGAAGTGACAAGCCAACTGGTGGATTCGATAGCAACGCAGCGCACTCATATGAGAGAGCCGCCGAACCCGCCACTGTCTTCCCAACTCTCTTCTCGCGGCTTTCCCGGCAGTACTGTGGTCTCTGTTCAAGTTTCAAAGCGGACTCCTGGATGCCGGGAACAACTTCTCGAGTCGTGGGAAATCAGAATCACGGACCAGTGTGACTGCTTCGATAGTGACTTGGACAAAGTCTTGCGGGACGCACAGATCCTTGTCAGGACTTCGGAGCTACTGGTCAGGTCCTTGCCTTCATGTGCAGGGGCGGAGGAGGGGTTGGTGTGCAGTCTGTCACTGGGCAGGGAGAAAAGGCACTTCGGGAGTGGGCAGCAGAGGGCTTTGCGGGTGTTTCCAAGCAGGCCTGTGAGTGCGAAGTCCCCATATGGAGCGATTTCTTGGCAAGTTACATATATGACCTCCCTCCCAGAAGACCAACTTCTCCCCTTCCCTATAGGCCAACGGACCCGCCTCGTGTCTCTAGACTCCTCAGACCCGTCGGAAAGCCTATTTAAGCCCAAGTCCTCAGCAATCAGTTCCCTGGCTCAGAAGGCTGTGGAGGCGGACTACCACCCTGCAGGGTTCCTGCCATTGGCGCATTCTTTGACGATGTTTGAGGAGCAATCCACCTTTTCTAGTGACCGAGACTTCGAGTCGGACCTGGGCTTTTACGAGGAAAAAGGAACCGATATGTCAGAAAACGCAGAAATCGCGTTGTTTCTGGACTACTGCGAGAAGGAGCGAGGCAACGGACTGTTTGCCAGCAGCGGGTTGGGCGGCAGGGGTCGAGGAAGTACAGCTGGAGACCTGGTCAGGATGGCAAGGACTGAAGTAGCCAAGTTTTCCTGTAAGTCTGCCTAAATGTCTCTCGTCTGCTTATGTTTCCCACTAGCTTTTCCCCATCTCTGGACTTATCCTGACTCATTCCCGGGCCTAGTGAAAAAGTCGAGGTAGGAGAAGAAAATAGTCAATATAAAATGAAAGCTTGCCTGGTGGCTTTGCTGTTCGTAAGCGCTTTCGCTGACTACGGCGTGGATATCAGCGGAGGCGTGGACTCAGGGTCCTTCGGCTGTATGGTGAGCAACGGGTACACGTTCACCATTGTGAGAGGGTACTGCAGCTATGGAGATGTGGACCCGAATGCAGTGTCGAACATCCAGAACGCCTATGCGGGAGGCATGTCACATGTGGATGCCTACCTGTTCCCCTGTTTCTCCTGCGGCAATCCTGCGGGCCAAGTCGATGCCCTAGTCGGTGCCATTGCCGGAACTGGCTACGGCATGATTTGGCTGGACATTGAAGTGTATCAGTGGGGGGATACCAGTGACAACATCAACTTCATCCAAGGACTCATGGATGAGCTGAGCAACCAAGGCGTCAACTACGGCATTTACACCAACTACTACAACTGGCAGAGCATCACTGGCCTGTGGACTGGACCTGCGGACAACGGAGTGCAGCTGTGGTGGGCGTACTACGACGGAGAGGCCGACTTCAATGACTTCTCAGGCTTCGGGGACTGGAGCGCACCCAACATCAAGCAGTATGCGGGAGACGCAACGATCTGCGGAGTGGATGTGGACCAGAACTGGTACCCAGACTAATAAGTCTAAGACTTCCGCAGTAACTAGAAGGACTACAACTATGCACCTAATGTATGCAGCACTATCTCTGCCAATGCAGGCAGGTCGGTTGGCTTTGACTCTGCAACCCTCGTAGTTGTTGGAGAGCTCCTAGTGATATCGGCCACTAGACTTCTGAATGGACCTACCCAAATATGTGGCTTAAATATGCTGCTAAGCAGAGCGCTGCGCAGTCCTCTGAGCCGTCTTTCCACCCGCTCCCTGATTTCCACGTCCAAAAAGGCCAGTCCCACGGAGGAGCAAGAGCCTCGCTTCCTGGAAATGGTCTTGAACTACTACGACCAAGCCTGCAAGTACGTGGACATCCCTCGCCACATCCTCAACGTCTACAAGCAGTGCGACTCAGTCCTCAGGTTCACTATTCCACTCAAGCGAGACAACGGCAAAATCGAGACTTACCAGGCCTATCGAGCCCAGCACTCCCACTACCGTCTGCCAGTCAAGGGCGGCACTCGCTTCGCTGCTAACGTCAATCTGCAGGAAATCGAGGCTTTGGCTTGCCTCATGACCCTCAAATGTGCGTGCGTGGGACTGCCGTTCGGTGGCGCGAAGGGCGGCATTCGTGTGGACCCGAAGAGTCTGAGTCTGAGAGAGCTGGAAGACCTGACCCGGAAATACGCAGAAACGCTATTTAAACACGGCTTTCTGAACCCTGCCACCGACGTCCCAGGCCCTGACATGGGCACAGGCCAGCGCGAAATGGCCTGGATGATGGACACCTTCAAGTACTACAACCCCACTAACATCAATGCCTTGGCCTGCGTGACAGGCAAGCCTATCAACATTGGCGGAATACGAGGCAGAACTGAGTCCACAGGCTTGGGCGTATACTTCACTATTCGGGAGTTCTGCAAGGACCCTGTCTATATGGAGCCGCTGGGTCTGAAGACGGGACTGAACGACAAGTCCTACATTGTGCAGGGATTCGGCAATGTGGGGTACTGGGTGTCTCACTTCCTGCACCACAATGAAGGGGCGAAGTGCTTGGGCATCATTGAGTGGGACGGGGCGATTTACAACCCCAAGGGTATTAACATTCCTGAAGTGAAGGCGTACTTCGACCAACACCACACTTTGAAGGGCTTCCCTGGCGCTGACTTCTTCCCTGACGTGCAGGAAGTCTTCGCGAAGCCTTGCGACATCCTCATCCCCGCTGCTGTCGAGCGCTCTGTAAACGCCACCAACGCTCCTCACTTTCAGTGCAAAATCCTCGCTGAAGGCGCTAACGGACCCTCCACACCCAAAGGCGAGCAAGTGCTGCTTGACAAAGGCGTGCTCGTGCTTCCTGACCTGCTGGCTAACTCCGGAGGAGTGACAGTGTCCTACTTCGAGTACGTGAAGAACTTGGGCAAGATCAAGCCTGGGCTGCTCACTCGCAGGTTCGAAATGAGGACGAAGAGCAAACTCATCGACTTGATCCTGAAGAAGCAGGGCGCCACTAGTGACGTGTTTTCCAAGGAGGAAGTCGACCAAGCAGTGCAGGGAGCCGCAGAGGTTGATTTGGTCTACTCTGGCCTTGAAGACGTCATATGTGAGGGAGTGCAGGAAACTAAAGTCACAGCTCAGAGCCGCAAGGTCAGTCTGAGAATCGCGGGGTACGTGAATGCCCTGCACCGCGTCCACGCCACGACCCTCAATGGCTCCATAGGTATTTAGACTTACACCTAGAAATGCAGCTAGAACTCTACGAGTTGTTGAGGCGGAGATTTGTAACTTCTATATCTGCGATATTTCCTTCAGTGGCATTCCTGCCCATCTTTCCTCTAGGCAATTGATGAAAAAGCGGCCCATCTCTGCAGGTCGCAGGCCTGTCAATGGAGATGCAGGAGGCGGGGCTCAGACCGACCGCCCCACTCCTTCCTTCGAAGAGGTCGTCCTGAGCATGCAAGTGCGTCTGCAGGGCCTGGAGCAGAAGTACGCCTCCTTCGTATCTCGCTGTTTGGCGGTCTTGAAGGAACGCAAAGCCTTGCTAACAGCGCGGATTTCCGGGGAAGGAGGAGTGGTGGATGAGACTTTCCGAGTGGAAATGTCAGAACTCAGTAGGGAAAAGGACTGCATTGAGGAGGACATTCGCTACATGTTGGAGTTGAAAAGGGGCAGTAAGCGGAAGGAGGCTGGACTGATGGACTTGATTAAGGCAGTTGACCGCACTTGTGGGCAGTCTCAAGAGCAGGTGTCGGCCTTAGTACCGCCAGAGCTTCAAATTGCGGCTTCTGAGGCCTTTCAAAGCCTTCAAAGAAGCCTGCAAGCCGCTCTCATTGACTTCAACAACGGCAAAGCTCAGCACTTCCAAGAGATTTCGCAGCTAGTGAAGCAGCTGCAAGCGGACAACTCCGCTTTACAGGCGCAGCTCCGAGAGATCGATAAATCCGAAGCGTTAATGCAGCAAATGCGTCAAGAAAAGCTCGATTTGCAGGATAAAATCCGCTCTCTGCAGAGCCAAACTCCCACCGGGTCCTCCGAATCGCCCAGCTTTTCCCACAGAGACGACAGTCTGGACTCCCCCCACTTCCCCACTACTGACAGACTCAGGGCTGACTCCTCCCCTCTGCGCACAGACAGCGACATGTCCCGACTCAAGCGCAAACTCATAGCTACGACCAAGGAAAGAGACTTGTTGCGGGTGTGGAAGCAGAACCATGTCAGCATGCCGCCGCCTGCCCTGGCTTTGATGCAGCAGTTGAGAACTGAACTGGCTAACTGCACAGAGAAGCACCAGACTCTCAAGACCTATTTTTCTGATAAACTGAAGGGGTTGACGAGTGCTGCAAGTACCTTTTTGACGGTGAGTGAAAGGGCAGTGTATAGACGAGATGCGAGTGTGATGGGGATTTGGGAGCAGTGCAGAGCCGCACTGCTGTCTGCGCTGCAGAGCAACAGCACGCAGCCCAAAGACTTTGACCTCTCTTCTACGCGCCATGTCGGTGTTCAAACGGCTTCGGAAGAGGCTGGGAGGACTGGAGAAGACACAGACAGGCGGAAGTTGCTCGGGAGACTGAAAGCACTGGAGGAGGCAGTGCGAGCGGAGCAAAGCGAAGTGAGCAAGTTAGCCAAAATGAAGGCTGAGCATGAGAGTCAGAACGGGAAACTGACTCTGACAGTGACCGAGCTGAGACGCACAGTGGACCAACTGACCACTGAGAAGACCAGGTGGCAGCAAGGCCTGGACCGAGCAGACCTGGAAGCCAGGGTCAAAGACCTGGAAAAGGACCGCAAGCTAGTCATCGACCGCTGGCAAAGTGAGAAGATAGCGAAGGACCGTCTTAGGGAGGAGTGCAATCGAGTGCGTATGAGGGAGGAAGAGGTGGGGCAGAAGCTGAGCAAGGTGGCTGAAGTGGCTGAGTCCCAGGTGCTGCAGTTGCAAGGGGTGTTGGAGCCTGTGCAGGCCTACTTGCAAAGGATAGCGGCAGCTTCGCGGGCTGTGCGCGCACTGCAAGGCCATAGTGCTGCTCAGCTTAGAAAGGAAAGGCAAAGGCAAGACACTCAGCTGGCCAGCTTCAGGGAACTACAGGCCAGGAACTCAACTGCAGGCAAAGAGGCAGCTGCTCTGAGAGCTGCAAGGGAGGCTTTGCAGGCAGAAGTGAAGGAAAGAGACAGGGCAGTGGAAGTCGCCAGGGAGAAAATAGCCACTCTGCAAAGGAAGCTAGCCGAGGTCTCCAGCCTCAACGAGGAGCTGGAAGAGGCCCTTCGCAGGGAAAAGGAAGTCTCCAGTGACCTGCTCGCAGAGCTGCAGAAAGCCAAATCGCTGCCTCCAGACCCTGTCAATCCTTCCCAAGCCAGAGAACTCTCTATTCTCAAAAAAGAACTGGGCACAGTCACTGCGGATAGAGACGCACTGGCTTCGAAACTGCAACAGAGTGACCAGCTCGAGGGGCAACTTGGCACTTTGCGACTGGAAGTAGAGGCAGAAAGGCGGAAATGGGAGAAAACAGTGGCTGGTTTGGAGGGGGAAATAGTGGTTTTGTTGGGAAATGAGAAAAGAACTCGACTTGAAGCCGAGCAAATGCAAAGGGAAATCCAAGCCAAATCCGAGCATTTCGAAGAAGAAAAAATGGACCTGGAGTCCTACATAAACGCTCAAAATCAGAACCTGAGGGAGGCGGAGGCGGACTTGGAAGCAGTTTCCGAGGAACGCCGAAGGCTGGAAGCTCAATTTCAAGCCATTTCCAGCCTAATGTCAACCCAATGGAGCAAATTCACGCAAAGTGACTGTCTGCAGGACAATGTTTCTAACTTGTTACAGGAGTTGCAGACTGCGACTCAAAGCCATACATCCACAAAAGCCAGTCTTGAAGGACTAATTCGCACCTTACAAGTGCTAATTGGGGCTCCCCAAGAAGCAGAAGGCACTACTATTAGTGCCCTGTTGGAAGGGACGGTGACTAGCGTAAAGGCCTGGGCCAGCTCTCTCAAGGCCGATTTGGAGAATTTGCGCCTGTCGAAGGACCACTTGACAGAGCTGTTTTTGAGACTGGACGAGGAAAATGAAAACTTGGGCTTGCAGGTGGAGCGGACTGTAGCGGAAATGGAGGACTTGAGGAGCTGCTGCAGGCGAGAGCAGTCCAGAAAGAGCTCTGACGGGCAGTTTAAATGGACGCAAGAGCGGGAAATCCTATTCCAAGGCTTCAACAGAGAGAAATCCGAGCTAAAAGCTGCCTATGAACAGGACGTGGCCTCTCTTCGAGCCCAAATCGTACATCCGACCGTCTCCAAGCTGCCAATTGCTGCAGAAGACGTAGAAAGTGACTTCGAAATTCAGCTAATAGAGGGAGAAGAACTAGCAATCGAAGTAGCTGCAGAGCCTGAGGTCACCTCAGCCCCAAGCCAGGGCTGTGAGGCCCTTTTCCAGGCGCTTTGTGAGAAAGCTGCGGCGGAACAGAGGGATTTGAGGGAAATAATGCAGCATTTGGGGACTGGCTGTGAGTTCAAACAGACCCAAACTTCGTTCAAGTATGGGGACCCGTCGTATCTCAGTATGGAGGAGGATATCAGTGCGGTGGAAGGCGCGTTGAGGCCTGATGCGGGGTCAGAAGACCACACAGAGTCCTTCGAGCAAGCTGCAGGGTCGCTCGGCCTGAGCAACTTGCCCTCCTTCGAGGTCTCCGAAGAGTCCGCCACTCCGAAGTCCAAGCACTTGCCAGAGCTGCCCTTCCTAGACAAAGTGGTGCGCAAGCTGCACACTGAGCCTCGAGAGGACCTGTCCGCACTGCACCAGTGCAAATCCCTGCAGAGAGAACTGGAGGACGAGGTGCAGACCAACCGACTGATGGAGCAGCAACTGCAGCTGTTGAAGGAGGAAATCCAGCAGAAGGACAGGCAGCTGCAGCGCTTGGGACAGGATGCGAAGCCGACCTTGAGTCCGCAAGTGCTGGGCAACGCCTTTCTCAAGCTGATCAAGTCTCTGCCTCAGCTGTAAGTCCTATACAGCAGCAGTGAGGGAGAGGAAATGGTGGTACTGCTCGCGTCGCTGCTGGAGCTCAGGCCTGAGACTCTACAGAGCGCAAGAAGCAAGCGCAGCGGACTATTCGGCTACTTCAAGTAATGCTATTTGGTAAGTGTGGCTGTGACAACTTCGACCTTGTCCTCCACCAAGTGATAGACGTAGACAGCCACCTGCGCACTGTCCACTTCCAGGACCATGAAGCTGGGCGTCACTTGGGAAGACAGCAGGTTATAAGCGCCCGAGGCTGACCCTGGGTTCAGACAGTACTTACCTTCAGAAGTCAGCACTGCGCTGAGATGAGAGTATCCAGTCACTAGGATCTCGCAGTCCAGAGACTTGGCCATGTCCGCCCAGGCGTGTTGGTCGCCTATGGGGACCATTTGATAGCCGTTCACTAGGCCGAAGCGCCAGCCTGCCACAGTGATAACCTGCGACTCGCTGATAGACTGGTCAGAGTCGAAAGGACCTTTGACGATGTGCACGTCTGCAGAGAGGGACTTGACCCAGTCCGCAGCTTCCTTGCTGCACAGATTGCCTGTGCACAGGACCTGTTGGAAGTGTCCAGCTGCCAGCAGCTCTTTGAAGCGAGTTGGCACGTCTACGACCCGTTGAGGGATGTGGAGGTCTCCTAGCAGCAGGACTTGCGGCATTATAGAGTGCCATGGCTATGAAGAAGCGAACTAGGAAGGTGGTGCGCGTGGAAAAGGACTACGGCAACTCCAGAAACAGCAGTGTGCAGCCCAACTCCGCCCTCGAGGACTCCTACAGTCGCTTGCCTACCACTACTGCCAAGCGAACAGCGCCGCCTAGATCCATTTCCTCCTCTCCTACCAGAGACGTGAATGAGCGGCCTGACCCCAACTCAGAGGTGCACTTTCCGGGGCTGGAAGTGGTGTTTCCCAGGCCTGGCAGTCCCACTGGCTCTGTGCACTTCGACTACGACCTTGAAATGCAGACGGCCTTAGCGGAGACTGCCCAATTCATCCAAAGCTGTCCCTTGCCTCCGCTCCAAAAGGTCCCCAACAGCCTCTCCGAGAAGGCCTTAATCAGCCAGCAGCCGTCTAGGGGCCGCCAGCGACTCCTTCCCCCAGTGGGGTCAGCTGCTGTCCTGGAAGTGACTAGGAACCTCTCCGGAAACGGCCTGCCCAGGGCTAACTCCCACGCCTCAGACTTGCTGAACCACAGCATGGATGTTAGTGGACCACGACTCAAGCCAGTGCCCAGAAGCATTGTGGAGGACTACAAGGACCGCAGAGTGCCTACTCGCCAGTCACGCTCCAGTGTCAGGTCTTTGGAGGGCAGGAAGCCTGCGAGACTACCACTGGTCGGGGCGAAGAAGGGCAGGTCCAGGGGCTCGCCGTAGTGTACACTAGACTACTTATATAGCAATGGACTCTTGGACCTCTGCGCTTCCTTTCCCGCGGAAGCCTGCCTCGCTCGCTGAGAGTCTGGACTTCGAAGCACTCAAACTCCGCTATAGAGAGGTCCTTTCCCCCCCTCCCAGCGGCCTCTCGAGAACCCACCACAGCCACTGCATTTCTCGCCTAGAGCACGAAGCCGCACTCAGCACTTTAGAAAGTGCACATTCGAAAGCAATCGAGGAAGCGAAATGGAACTTACTGCAAGAACTGGACCAGAAAATGCGTTTCTTCGAAAACTCCTGTCTCGAGCAGTACCGGGACAAGGTGAAAGAGGTGGAAGCCAGGGCGGCCAGCACAGCGGATGTGTTGGAACTGCGGGCGAAGCTGCAGGCCTGCAGTCTCAGCGAGGAAATCCTCACCAAGCGCTATGAGGGCAAGCTAGCCCGGCTGCAACTGGCTTTAAACAGCGCTAACGCTAGACTGGAACAGGAAATTGCCCAAAATGAAAGGCTCAAAAGTATTTTCGAGGCGAAAAGCAGGGAATTGGAAGGGACTATGGCGCTCATTCAGAGGCAGCAAAGGAGTGAGGAGGAGACTTTGGGCAGTGAGAGGAAAGTTAGACTCCGACTGGAGGGCAGTTTGGAGAAAATGGCGGGGGACTTGGCTGCCGCACAGGCTTCCGCCCGATTTCCCTCAGAAACTGAGGCCCAAAGGCGTATTTTAGCTCTGCAGCGGGCAAATGAAGTATTGGAAAGCGATAAAATAAGCCTGCAAATGACATTAACTGACCTTCAATCCACTATTGACAGAGAGAAGGAAAGCAAAATCAGGGCAACAAACCCCTGCAGTGGCTGTGAAATCTCTAGAAAAAGTCAATTTAGCCTGCAAGAAGCCAGGCAGTGGAAGCAAAAGACCACACAACTCGTCACGCAGTACTACTCCGCACTCAATAAGCTCAAAGCGCAGGGCAAATCGCTCCGAAAGGAGGTGAAAACTGCTAGAGAAGACATGGAGACACAGGTAAAGTCCTTAATTGAGGGCTTTAGACGGTATTATGAAGCGCCTACGAAGGCCAAAGCTTGGCTTAAGCTGGTTGAAAGGGCGAAATAGACCTAAATTCATACATAATTAGTAATAAATGGACAAAAGTCCTTGCACTGTCTGTCCAGCAAAGCAATTTCCCAGTGGAAACGCCTACAGCAATTCCAGCTCAGAAGAGCGGCTTTCTCTCCCACACGTCCCTAAAACAGCTACCCACTGAATCCGACCTCAAGGACTCTCAGGAAATTGCATCCCAAGTAGTGCAGGAAGAACTGATGCGAAGCATATATTCGCAAGCGTCCAATTCCTCTCAATTTAGTCGAGAAAAGAGAGACCTGTCTTATTTGGTGGCTGGAGGGCTGATCTTCCCTTCTATCCTTACTCATATGCTGCTGTTCGTATATTGATATAGGCTGCTTCTGGGGACATGAGTGGGAGTAGAAAGCTGCGAAGTTACGCTACTTCATAGTGAAAATAGAAAGCGTCGTTCGAAATCAGCGTAATGGTAATCGCTCATATTGGCCTCTCAGTCCTACTAAGGCTGAAAGCTCAGTCTTTCCCCTAACAACAGAGCTATTTTAGCGTTAACATGCAGGTGTCGTTCCTCAAGTGCACTCCCACCATCTTCCACCCTAATTATTCTACATTCGGCACAGATGGGCAGTTTGATTTCCTTCCTCCACAAGCTGAACTGCTGTGCAGACACCCACGAAGACTCGAAAATTGAGGTTAATGTGGAACAAACCCGCAAAGGCTCCTCCCTCATCAACCAATCTCACACCGAGGATGTTAAAGAAGGGCCTAAAACCACTCCAGACGCCCAGCCCGCTGAATCTCACAACTCCACTGCAAGAAGCAGTCTAATCGTCCACTTCGACTTCGACATCGGGAGCATACTGAACGAAGAGGAACTCACTGAAAAGGTGGAGCGGACTGAGCATCTCTACAGGTTCGGAGGGAGATATGAAGGGGCGGTCAAGGCAGGGCAAAGAAACGGCTTCGGCACTATGCGTTGGAGTGAAGCAGTGGAGTACAGAGGCAATTGGAGTGATAACTTGCCTATAGGTGAAGGGATTATGACAGTCGGTAGTCACGTTTTCCAGGGGACTTGGAAGGATGCGACTGCGGAGGGGGATGCAGAGGTGCTGGAGGCGAGACTGGAGGGACTGGAGAACTGGCTGCAGGCCTACAATGAAGGCTACTGTAAGGCCTAAGCAGTGTGGCTGTGGTATGCTAGGAGAGGGGCGTTTCAGCTGGAAGCGCAGATTTTGACTGACGTCCAACTCTATCAGATGTTGGAAAGCAAAATCAAAGCAATCAGGACGCTACTAGTAGCAGCAGAACAGGCCATGCAGAAGCACCCTGAAAAGCTTCGTTTTCAAGCCAGTAATGGCTATTTCGGCTGCATGATAGAGGGACGGCCTCACGGCATCGGCCGAAAGACGTTCAATGGCAGTTGCTTCTATGAAAGCGAGTGGACCAACGGACATATGAACGGGGCGGGCGCCTGCTACTGGAGCGCCCAAAAGGTCCGCAAAGGCTTCTTCAAGGAGGGGAAATTCGACGGCCTAACAGTGCTAATAAGCCAAGGAAACACGACCTGCGCCTTGTGGCAGGACGGCAAGGAAGTGCGGCCTCTGCCCTTCACTCCCCCCAGTCTAAGTTAGAAAGTGACTATGGCGACCCTCAACCGCCCTGCTAGTGCTGATGACCCGCTCACTCTCTCTTCTCTCACTTCGGAACGACGCATTCCACACCTGGAAACCAACTCGTATATATACCAAGACGGACTCAGACGTCCTTTGCAGGCCCAATCTGACCGTTATGCGAGGCCTTTGCGGTCTCCGAGGCTGTCTGTGGAAAGCCTGAGGGAGTCGATAGACCGGAAACTGGTGGACAGAGAGCTGGAGCTGAGGGACAGCAGAGGCTTGGCCACTGCAAGTCTGCAGGGCAAGCTGCAGGACTTGGACTATGAGATTCAGCGGCAGATGGAGAGGAGCAAGGTGATGGAAATTGAGGAAAAGGTACAGAGGAGACAACACTTCGAGAGCAGAGACCGCATTAGAGCCATTGACGAGACGATTGAGGAACGGACACGAGCGGAACACATTAAGAGTGCGCAGTCTCCAGCCAGACGGTCACTGCACTATGAAGACGGCCTGCACGACCACTTGTCAAACAGCGTAGCCTCTGAAAACCACAAGAAGCGGCCGAAGTCACGGCCAAAGTACGAATTCCTCACCGACAAGTACTCGAAATACAACACCAAAAGTCCCTACGCGAAGTCGACTTTCAGTCACGACGTGAGGTCGATGGAGAACCAAGCGTACACGTACCAGCGATCTGGAGAGGCCCGCAGGACTGGGTCCAGGACCCGGCCTAGGTCTGTGCACGGCAGAGCTGATGAGGAACTGGACTTCCTCAGAAAGGTGTTGGCGCTAGCGGAGCTGCACGCCCAGAGATGTCCCGACCTCCGCATCGAGCTGAGTCGCATCAGAAGACAGTTTGGCCAGGCAGATTAACCTGCACTCCGCGGCATCTTAACAGCCAGCCGGCAGGTGTATAAATGTCCTTCCCCAACATGTAGTCTCCACACAGCAAGTACGAGCCCAGGCCTCCCTACTCCCCTCTGGAAGACGCCAGTCAGCCCCGCGAAGGTAAAGAAGACCCTTTATTTGAACGGCGAAAGCCGCGACCTGGCAAGGAGGACCGGCCGAACAGTGCCAAAGCCGACCCAAAGCCCGGCAAATTAAAGCCGCGGCCTGTGTCTGCCAGCAAGCGCGCCCCAGTGCTGCTCGCCAACATTGGCAGACAGCGGGTGTATGCGCATCCGAAGGAGCCCAGACCCAGACTCAAGCAGGGACCGTGGGACAAGGAGCGCCTGTATGAGGAGCACTTGGCACTCAAAGTCAACAACAACGAACTCAGGGACGAAAACATGAAACTCAAAACGCGCATTAATGCACTGGAAAAGGAAGTGATGCGCTTTGGGGAAGTGCTGGAAGGCCAGAGCGGGGACAAGTTCGCTCACCCTAACACCAGTCACTTGGTCTCCAGTCTCAAGCAATCCGTCAAAGACTTGAAGTCGGAACTGAAGCAAAGGGACGAGGAAATCACAGAGTTCAAGAAGAACATCAAAACTACAAGGACTGCAGAGCTGGAAGTCGAGCTGCAGGCCTACATAGACGAGTGCACCCGCCTGCGCCACCACCTCGAAGAGGTGCTATCCCGGCAGACAGAGCTGTTAAACCTGGAAACTCCCTTTGTGCAGGGTCCGCAGGGAGCCGCCCTCTCCTCTCTGCAGATGGACAACCAAGCACTCACTCAGCAGCTCGAGCAGGCCTTGCAAGAACTGGAAAGGTGGAAAGAGCGGGCGAAGGACCTGGAAAAGAAGGCCACTAAGGCCAAGAAAAGTCCTGATCGACAGCTCAAAGCCGACTTCACGAAGCTCAAATCCGACCTGGAAAAGTCGGAAAAGCAAAAGGCTGAAGTCACGGCTTCATTTGAGGAGGAAAAAGGCCGCTTCAGCAAGGAATTCACTACCAAAGATGAGCAAATCCGCAAGCTGCAAGGCCGGCTGTCCGAGGCAGAAAGCTCGAGCCTAGCCTTGCAGAAGCAATACCAGGAGCAACAGTTAGAGCTGAAGTCCCTGCGAGGCCAAGTCACTGAAATGCAGCGGGAAATGGTGGCTTTGTCCAAGCGTTCCCAAGGACTGGATATGAAAGGATCCTCGAAGCCTGCTAGAGTCTTTGAGAAGATTCATCGTTATGTGGGGCAGAAGAACATTCTACTGAGTGTGTTTTTGAGCCTGCTGGACAGGAGCAATAAGGGCACTTTGGATGCTAGGGAACTGCTCGCGGGACTGAAGAAGTATGGAATTGCGGCCAGACTGGAGCAGGTGGAGGAAGCAGTTATGATCGCGAGTGGAGGCAAGCCAGTAGTGACCTTGACCCAGCTCGAGTCCCAGTACGAGCGATACGACTTCGAGCAGTTCGAAAGCAGTAGTGAGGAGGAAGAGCCCAAGCCCAAGTCAGAGCCCAGGCCTGAGGCCAAAGTCGCCAGCAAGGCTGAAAGCAGGCCTGCGTCCAGACTAGCAGACCAGCCTGCTAAATCAGAGGTCCCTGCCATTGAGCCTAAAGCTCAGAAAAGGACTGAGGCGGTGAAGGAAGAAGAAAAGGCAGTGGTGAAGAGACCGGCTAGTCCTGTGAGGCCGCCCAGTCCGCAGGAACCGCCCAAGTCTGGACATGTGCATCGAGCGAAGTTGTCGGATTCACATAAGGACAGGAGGGAGGAGGAGCCGCCTCTTGTGGCGAAACCGCCAGCAGAAATACCCACTCTGAACGTGCCCCACAGTCCAGACACAGTCAGCAAGAAGCCACTAAAAGAAGCAGATAAGCTGGCTGAAGAGCCTTCAAAGCCTCCGATTCAAGTCCCTTCGCTCCCTCAGGGAGTCAAGTCTGAACCTCCAAAGCCCCAGCCTCCTAAGACAGAATCAGACCCTCCCAAGCCAAAAGTGCAAGAAAGCCCTCCCGCCCCTGTGCTACCCGCAGCCAAGCCAGAGGTTCAAGCGCCTGCTCAGTTCCCCAAGTCTGAGGCCAAAGAAGCAGTGGTGCAGCCGCCCTTGCTCAAGCCAGTGACTGCAGTGCCTCCTCCAGTGGCTAAGTCCGAGCCCAAACAAGAGCCTCCATCGACTTTAGTACCGAAGCCTGAAGTAAAGCCCGCTGAAAAGAAGCCAGAAGCAGTTAAGCCTGTCCACGAAGAGTCCAAGGCAGTCCCAGCCAAGCCAGAGCCTCCGAAACCCGTCGAAAAGCCTGCTGAAAGCCCAAAGCCTCACATTGAGGAAGCCAAAGAAGTCCCTCCCCAGCTGCCTGAGCATTCCCCCGTCCGCAGCAAGCCTGCTAAGCGCAACAGCGACCCTCAGTTGCCTCAGCCCATTCCTGAAGCCGCCTGGCGTCCTGTTCCCCTCTCAGAAGTCGCAGACATCCTCAGACACATCAGTTTCCGCCTGCAAATCCACAGAATCACCAAGGACAAAATCCCCATGCTACTCTTCGGAGAGCACTGGGAGGAACAGAGAGACGTCACTCTCTTTGAACTGCAGGAAATGCTGGCTCAGCAGCCCATTAGCATCAACGACCCGTCGCAAGCGGAACTGCTTTCTCGCTTTCTACTGCAGCCCACTGACCCTGGCAAGCGCAGGCCTAGCACTGAGGCCTTGTCTGCAGAGGAAATGCTATCGAAGCTGAGTACATCCTTACCAGATTGGAGGATTTTCTCCACTGAGGATGAGGAACTCTATGATGAGGAAATTGCGGATATACTGGCGGAAACGGCGTTGGAGCTGCAAGCCGCCTGTGAAGAGGCAGACCCGGCCCACAATGAGTTCCTCTCCATGAAGACCTTCCGAGCACTGCTGAAGAAGCTGGGAATTCAGTTCAAAGCCAGTCACCTGAAGTACCTGGAGTTGTTGTTCTACAGTCACGACTTCGAGCTAGACCGAGTGCCGTATTACAACTTCCTGAAGGCGTATACTGAGGACAAAGAAGACGAGGAGTACTCCCAGGAGCCATTTGATGACGAGGCAGGGTACGAGGACGACATGGAGCGGGCAGAAATGGTTAAGTCCTATTTGATGGAAATGGCTCACGCACTTGACCGATCCAAGAAGACAGTCCGAGGCGTATTCGATATATCCGAGGACGGTCGAATTTACCCTCCTGAGTTTGTGTTCGGCACTCGCTCCCTGGGCATGCCCGACCTAAGGAAAGAAGACCTAGTGCTGGTGCTGGAAAGCCTGCAGGACGAGGACTCGGAGGAACTCTGTGTGAACCCTCAGTACTTGGAAGAAGTCATACACCACTTTGGAGGCGCTTATGAAGAAGTGCAGGAAGAAAGCTCTGAGTATTACCTATTCAGAATGGAATACAGCGAAGACAGTCCTGATAAGAAGGAACGGAAGTCACCCCCAGTGAGTGACGAGTCTCCCTTCCTTGGGTAAACCCTATGCAGAGAGTTCGGCAAAAGCTCCTCCAAACGAAGTTTGACAAGGGCGGATTTCGAAGCAATGAAGCGACAAAGGCAGAAATCAGACTCAGAGGAGGACTCCGCCCCTGAAGACATAGAGTCTCAAGGAGAAGAGGACTACGAAGAAGAGTTCGAGGAAGAAGCCGGGCAGTCCAGCATCGCCAGCGACATTGCTTAGTGTTAGAGCTATTTGGTAGAGCGCTGTTGGCCGCTGAGTCGGTCATTGGCTTCGTAGTACTTCTCCACACAGCGGTCCAAACAGACCTGCTCTCCCTGCGCCAGGGTCGGCTGTTTGTAGGTGAGCACGCACTTGTCGAGACAGGCGTGCTGCATGCTCATGACGAAGAGAGTCTGCGCCTTGGCCATCTTCTCAGGCGGCAGGTTGATGGCGATGTTCATTATTAGGAGCTATCACTGCAGTCGCTGGCTTCAGACTGCTGTCCCTGTCTCCACCGCTTGCAGGTGGTTTCCTTCGCCTTGATGACTAAGTTGTCGACCACCAAAGGCTTGATGCGCTCTCTCAAGGTGTCGAAGGAGTCGGAGTGGGCGTACTTGGGCTGCACGACGAGGAAGATCCAGCCATGTCGGAAGTGAGAGGTCACTTCATTCAGCTGCACTTTGAACTGCGCCATGTGGCAGCCTGCCTTGGAGTCGTAGTTCAGCAGGCTTTCAGGGTAGCCTTTCAGCATTGCGCCGCCTGTCATGTTGTGCAGAATCGGCTTCGGAGGAGAGTCCGCGGAGTAGACAGCAGCCATCAACTGAACGCGCTCCTCAGTAGGAAAAGCCGCGTCTTCCACAGGAACAAGCCTGACTTTGAAGTGGAAGTACTTCCCTTTGCACAGCGGGCTGGCCATGCCCTTGACTAGCTGCAGACTCCAGCTGAACTCCTGTCTGCCCCTGCAAACCAGCTCCACAACATTCTCAGTATTGGGCTTTTCAGTGAGGAAATCCTGCAGCGGACTGCCCTCTCTGCACTGTATTTGTAACTGAGCTATGTCCTTCTTCAGCTCTTTGAGCTTTGAATACAGCGACTGGTTCTCTCCTATAATTTGCTTCATTATTTGGCCTTGGGCTTTGAGTGACTGGGAGAGTTTCTGCTCCAGGGGAGTGGAACTGGGAGGGAAGGAGGGGGAGGGGGCGAAGATAGTGCCGCTGAGCATAGGGAACTTCGATAACTCGGGGTCTTGGCTGGTAAACATTGAATTCAGGCTTCAATTATATGGAAATGGCAACGCTTTGACAGAAATTCAACTCAGTTGCGGCAATTTCGTCGCTTTTCGGCGATTACATCTTGATAAAGTTCGAATTTCGGGACTTTGTGGAAAATCGCACAGCGAGTTTGAATGTTTGCAGGGAAATTCGAACTTCACATGCAAGTATTGAGCCTAGGCAGTACATTCAAAACCACAATTTCCTACCCTCACTTCCCAAGAAGCACTCTTCACCCTGGTAATAAGGCTAATAGGTGCATACTGCCATCGTACAACAGGGCAATGAGCTAGAAAGCCAAACTAGTGCTAAAGTCAGAGCAGACTGAGGTCTTTTCTAAGGGAAGTTCTCGGCCCTGGAGGGCTGATATCGCCCCTCTGCGCCCTTCTTCCAGAAGCGAACCGTTCTAAGTGCTCTGCGAAAGCCTCAATATGGAAGGCTAGCAATTAGCTTTGCCCTACTACGGTCTCAGCTGTGTTTTCCGGCCTAGATAAACGCCTCACATGAATATGATAGTACTCATAATACTTGTCTGCTATGACTGACCGCCTTTGCTGTGTGTGCAGAGCCTCGCCCGTTCACTTTATCTGCTTCTGCTCGGAGGTGCAGGTGTGCTCGGAGTGTATTTCGCTGCATTTGCTGCAGCAGCCTTCGCTCAGTCACAAGCCAGTTCCGCTCATCTCAGATGACCTAACAGCAGCGAATGAACATGTGAAGCCTGATGCAAAATGCCGTGCCTCTTCCATCCGCACAGCACTAGACCGCGAAATACAGCGTCTTCAGGTCTTCCGGACTGAAGTTCTGCTGCAACTTCAGCGGGTCAAGCTCCACTATGAAGCCGAAATCGCCCAAACCATCGAGGACCTGTCGGAGAGCATTCACGAAGAGTCCTCAAAGTTGCAGCGCATCCTGGAAAGCTGCCTCGCTCAAGAGGACCCAGGAGCCTTACCAGCTCTGAGCCTATTCCAGGCTTTGGAAGCAGGACAGGAACTACTCGCACTGAAGTTGCAGTTCAAGCCTGTCAATGTGTCCGCGCTGCTTAGGACTTCACTGACTTTCTCTATGAACTTGTGCGAGAGTCAGCCGGATACCGTGCATCTGTACAAGTTCTTCGGAGGAGCGAATGCGGTCGTGTACTTTGATGCAGAGCGGGAGTTGTGCACAAAGCAAGTAGCGGTCAGCCAGCGCTTCGCTCACAACTCCTGTTGGTGTGCTGTGCCTTCTGGGGAGTTGGTGATAACTGGGGGCAGTCGGACTGGCCACAGTCGTCAGTCCGTACTGAGTTTCCACCCACTGACGGCAGCACTGCGCACTTTGCCTTGCATGCTCAACGCTAGGCGCAGCCATGCTTCTGTTTACCAGGATGGCAACTGCTATGTTTTCGGAGGTATATTAGACGAACAGAGACTTAGCTTATGTGAGGGGTATAACTTAAAGGCAGGGAAATGGACTGCCTTGCCTCAGATGAAAGAGCGAAGAGCCTACTTGGGCGCCTGCGTGTTTGGACAGATGGTAGTTCTATGTGGAGGCGGAGACACGTCTTCATGTGAATTGTTTTCCCCTGTGGACTTAACCTTCCGCTTAATGCCAGTGCCTCAAATCAACCTAGTAGACGTGGCGAGCGTCATCGCAGTGCAAGACTCGATATTGATCTTCCACGGGAACTTCACAGGAGAAGTGAGTCGCTTGCACGTGCAAAGCGGACAAGTGGAGCAGGAGCGGAAACTGTGCTATGGTAATTCTTGGAGCAACTGCGCTCCTCTGCAGGTCCGAGACTGTCTGTACGTTCTGCGCTCTGAGAGCATCTTCAAGTACAACGTTAACACTGGGGCAAGCGCCTATGTCCTGCGACTGGTGAAGACGGGCTAGAAGTGCTGTGATTAAGTAATAATGAAGGTTACTTATAGCGGGGGTACGGAGGACTGCGCAGCATGAAGCTTTGCGAGCCGATGCCGAGAGCAGGTCGCACAGGACTGTGCTTGACTACAGGCACTGAAGCTCTGGGCGGGGTGGCGTCAGTTTTCCTCTGCGTAGGCTGGTGACTCACAGGGCCCTGAGAAGTAGCCCTGGGCGCTGGTGCGAAGGGGGACTTTTGAACTGGCTTTTCTGGACTTGCTTTGAGGGGAGGACTGATGGGAGAGCCTTGGTTGGAGCGCTTAGCTGAGAGCAGGCGGTTCGCTTGGCCGAGATCTCCATGAACTGCTTTAACGCGGTCCTCAGGACTCATCAGCACCTTCTCAGACGGACCGCGAATAGGCCGCTTTGGACTGCCCTCCTGTGCCCATCTGAAGCACTTCGCCTCAGTCTCCAGCAAGAACTGCTGCTGCGGTCCCAGCACACTCCCTGGCCTCGCAATCCTCACCCAGCCAATAAAGTCCGCTGCAGGGAATTGGAAGTGCTTCATTGCGTAGCAGGCTATCAGTGTGCCAGTCCGCCCCAACCCTGCTTTGCAGTGCACGGCCACACCTCCAGGCTCATTTTCCACTATGTCCAGAAATCGCCTCACAATGCTTTCAGTTGGCACACTGCCGTCCACAAAGTAAAGGTCGTAATGTCTGATTCCCAAACGAACGAAACGCTCCGCTTCGTAGGTCTTTTGGTTGAGTCGGACCACAGCAGTGACTCCCAGGCGCTTGAATAGCGGCACATAGTCTTCAGGCGTAAAGGTGCGCCAACCTTCTGCGTCCTGCGCAACGTCTGAAGGACTGCTGAAGGCCAGTAACTTGGGAGGCACGATCCAGTTGAAGTCTCCGTTCTCGACCTTCTCGTAGAACTGGTACTCTTCCAGGTTAAACGTACGGTAGTCGAACCAGCCCAGACTCCTCGCCTTTTGAAGTCCTCTCAAGCAGTGCAGCATTGAACATCGGTATGTGCAGCCTCCATAGCTCGCGTCCCGGAAATCCACATAGGGCCCTCCCTGCGCTAAGCACTGCCAGGCCTCCTCTGCAGTCCTACCCAAAATAATGATCTGAAACACGCCCATCAAGTAAGCCGCATTCACCTTCTTGGCTGGGTCGAGACTGGTGTAGTGGTATATGTGGTGGCTGAGGTAGCGAGGGTCTGCCAGCAGTCTCTCCAACTTGGAGCAGAACTGGTACGCCAGGCCTAGGTTGAGAGGGCCGAAGTCGGAGCAGAAGGGTTCGTACACCAGGTCTTCGTCCACACAGAAGAAGTAGGAGTTCAGCTTGTTGCGAGGGGGACTGCTGTCGCTGATCCAAAACAGCCGATCTGTCTGGGACTTACCTCGCACTACTTCCAACGCGGACATGATAAGAGATTGACCAGTCATTAGCTAGGCAGCGGCTTCTCCTCCTCAGCCCCCTCCTCCCCTGCCTCTGATATCACAGGTGTGGGCTGCTCCATGGAAAGCACCGGGTAGTGTTCCCTCACCTTCTTCCGACTCTGCAAGAAAGTATCTAGCGGGGATGTGGTCTCATCTGCACTCGCAGCCTTCGGAGGTATGTTGATGTACGGCTTCGGCCGGACCAACTTAACCAGTGCTGTGTAGAGCGTCTCCGCGTCTTTAGACGACTCGAAGGCGGAAATGATATTGAAGAGCACAGGGTCACTGGAGATCACCAGTTCTAGGTAACGCTTACGCTTCAGTTTGGACCGCTCACTGAAGGTTATGAGTTTCTTCTGGGACAGGTCGTAAATCACATAAAGCAGCTTAGCATGCGGCAACTCAAATCGCTCCATAGACATTATCGCTCTACGTCTAAGAAGGAAAACCGTCCGAACGACTACTTCTGTCCTGGTTAGAAACTTAGATAGAGGCTAAGGAGGAGCAAGCCGGCTCCGTTGCTCTGGAAGTAGGCCACTTCTCGGTTGTTTAGAGACTGAGGCAGGCGGTTATTGCCATTCCCGCCTGCGAAGTTGATGTTGTTTTCCCACTTGTTCCGGAAGTAGTCGAGTTGGTCCTTGGAGGCTGTCATCTGCGTTGCGACTACATACCAGGCCACCACAGATTCACAGTTAGGTACAGTGAGTGACCCTTTATAGGCGTAGTAGTTCCTGACCAACTTGGCTCCACTGAATAGCAAGCTCAAGTCCACCTCTGCAGGACTGTTAATGAGTGTTCCCAGAGCAGCGTTGTAGCTGCCTTCTACGAAGAGCACTGCCAAGGCCGCCACTCCATCGCTGCCCTGCACCTCGTGGTATATCTGCATTTCCAGGTCTGCAGCTTCCCCGTTCACCAAATGTTCACTAGGCGTGTGGAACGCCACCTCCCTTGCAGCTGCCCTGTAGTCCACAGTTACCAGCGAGCCAAAGGCACCAAGGAGTCGATAGCTCACTGAGTCACTCACTAGCTTGGCGGCAGCCTTGGAGTAGCTAATGCCCAGTGGCTGCAAGTTGGAGTTGGACTGGTCCCTGAGCTGCACGTTGTTCAGGTCAACAGGCGACTGGGTAGCACTGGTGACGCACTGTCCGTCCCAGTCCAGGCCTTGGTAGAAGTAGGAGTAGGTCTGAGCCTGCACTACGCCCAGAATGACGGAGAGCACTAGCATATTGCCTCTATTTAGCCTAGAAGGGGTAAGGGATCTGCGGCTCTTCAGCAGGCGCCACCAAGCAGTCGTTGAAGAACTCCGTCCCTGGAATATAGTCCAGTATCGCGTGCACGAGATGGAACACTTTCCACATCGTGCCTTCGCCGAGCGACAAAGACATAGGGTCTATGGCATTCAGGAAGCAAGGAGACCACTTGTCCAAGCGGATCCGCATCAAATCACGCCACCACCACAGCAAGCGACGAGCAGGCCACAGGAAAGGCGGGTACACAGTTGGAGTCGGCCGCCAGAAAGACACACGCTCAGGAGGAACTCTGAAATTCGCCACTCGACGGTCAATTAGGACCTGAGTGCTGTTCAAAATAGCCACACAGGCGTGGAAAACGCTCTCTTCGTCTGAGGAGTGGTGGTGTTTCGCGTGTGAAAAGGCATACAGGCAACGTGAGAAAGAGGCTCGATTGGCGAATATCTGCACGGAGTCTTGCAACTCTTGCAGCAAATCCGGCTGCCTAGTGGTAGTGTAAGTGGCGAACTCCCCTGCGAGAGTCTGGAAAGCAGCACTCATACCCTCCAGAAGCGGTACTAAGTCCTTCTCATAACTCATCCCTCGGAGGCCTTCTAGGCCCAGACGGACTTCCATGGGAGTGATGCGGTCTGGATGGTCCAGAATCGGCTGCTTCATGTAGCGGTCAATTAGAGCACTCCACTCATCGATATCTTCCCACCCCTCCATATAGGGGATTCCCGCCCTGAGGTGTAGATCTGTATTCGAGTAATTGCCGCCGTATATAAGCCACAAATTCTGCGCCTCGGAGAACCTTGTCATGAAGTCGCTGACCATAGGGTTGTCAAAGACTTGAAATAGGTCAGTGAACAGGCTGGATAGGGCGTTCGGGTCTGTAGCTCTGGAACTCCACGCTAAGCGACTCAACCCTGCGTTGTTCACCCAATACCCGAATTCGAACCCTGAGGTAAACAGCAGCTGTCCGTCGATGTGGACTCCTTCTATGACTTCTCGTCCATGAATCAGCTGCAAATCGTACAAATGGCGGTTGACGTATAGAGGCAAAAATAGCGGCACTGTGATGTCAAAGGAACACCAATAAGCAGCCTCTGGGTACCAAATCGTCCTGCGGCCTGTCTTCGCTATGAACATCATGAAGTCGAACATTTGGGTGAAGTTGGTATTGCCGTAGGTGTATGCAGGGTCAGTGAGTGCGAAGAATTGGACTGTATGCGGCATTGCAGCTAACTGCGGCTCTGCGTAATAAGGCAGGAAATTGTAGTTAAACCCCTTCTGCCCGTTTTCCGGGTTTACCCAGTCGTCCAAGTTTTGGCCCTGGGAGCAGTGCATCTCACATAGAAAGTCGATGCCCAGTTCATTTGCATAGGAAGTGGCCTCATTCAGCCAGGCCAGCATCTCTGTAGCGCTTCCATGACTGAACTCTGTCGACCCGAGCAAAGTCGTCATGAAGTCGAATCCGCAGGCACTGATGTATTGCATGTGTTCGTGGATTTGCTCGATAGGGTTAGACTTGGAGCGGACTAAGGACCAGGCGTGTTGTTGGACGAGTGCCATTGGGATATTGATGCCGATGAGGAGTCCGAACTGATGGCCGATGTCTACGAGCTGAGAAAGGTACTGCTGTCGCTCCGGAGAATCCGCATAGTCTGCGTACAAATTGGAATACAGCAAATACCACTCTACTCTGTTAAGCTTCTGAGCCACTATCCACTCCATATAGCTGATCCACTCCCCTAGCTGTGCATCCCACCCAGCAGTATCAGGGTAGGTGCTGAAGCCATTGAGCAGTTCCGAGTTCTCAATTGGGTGTTGCGAGTGCAAGTGATAGGCTCTAAACTCTCTTTCCGGGGTTTCTGTTACAGGCATAGTGAAGTTCTTAGCCTGGGTCCTGACATCCACTGGTCTTGTCGTCGTCTGCAGTGGATGCAGAAACGCAAACCCAAAGATCTGCTCCAACACATGGTAAGCCGAGTAAGTGAGTCCTCTAGGAGAGCCACTGCAGGTGTTAACCTCCACTTCTCGCTCTGTCACCTTCGTCACTACCTGAAAAGCTTCCGAGTTATTCAGCTGGCAGCTATACCCGCCGATGTTAACAATGACTGGGTAGGAACACTCTACATACTCGAAGTGGCCATGCAGGAGCTGCTGGGCGAGGGCAGGCACTGCTGGGTCGAAGTTCACTGTGATGGTGGCGCTGATCAGCAGGATAAGGCTTAGGAAGAAACTGACTTGCATTACCATTTTACATGTGTCTCAGTATGGTTCCGTATTGCAGTCACATGCATTTCCAGGCCGAATTAGTGAGACAAGAGATGTTGAACAGTCCAGAAACCTTGTTTTAAGCAAGTACCTCTCCCACCACACTTACCTCTATCTGAACTACCCACCCTGCATTAATCCCTACCTACTCAGCCTCCTCGCCCCAGTACAAGTTGGCCACAGCGTCCATTCCTCCATACCTCCTCTTCCACGCCTTCATCAACTTAGGCAGGTCCGTTAGGCCGATTTCATACAGCTGCTTGAGCCCCTCCAACTCGTCCTCATACGCTCCCAGGTCCAGCAACTGCTGCTCCAAGCTGACTTCTCTCTCGACTCCGGCCTCCACCCAAAGCACTGGGCCGCACATTTCCCCGTCCAGAGCAAGTCGGAAGGCTAAACTGCAGTCCTCTGCCCCAACTTCCACCTGCAAATCGAGACTTAGTGTGGAGCTGGCTTGGGTGATTATCAACCCTTTGCGGACTGAGTTGTCTCGTAAATACACCGCTGCGGCCTGCTCCCAAGGCTCTCCACTCACAAGAAGTCGCCACTTGCGAGTCAAGCAGGACCCAGAAGGGACATACTCCGGCTCAAAGGCACTTGACTCCTCGAGAATAGTAAAATCCCGCTTTTGGAGCGAAACTGAAGTCTCGTCCTTATTGAGTGCAATTGAAAAGGGCAACCTGACCAGCTCCAGCAGGGGAAAAGCAGAGCTCTGGCTGGGCTGTACACCCACTGGCTCTTGGGCTTGCACCGTCTTCTTGAAGAATTGAATGGCTCTCAGCGGCTCTGCAGGCTCCTCAGATTCGTAGCGGAAATAGGCGCTTTCGCATTGTCGCATCAGAGCGTCTTCCTGGACGGCTCTCAGGTCCAACTCGTCAAGTACTCGTAGATGAGTAGTAGGAGTGAGGTCGTCTGAATACACATAGAGTAGTTTTGCTGGGACGAAGTCCGGGATAAAGCCTCTGGCTTTCTCTAAGATTTCTTCAACACTTTGGACAGCCAGCAAGTCCAGTCCGAGGTGCAGCATAGAGGATGAGCGCAGGCAGAACACAGGGATCTTGGTCTCCGCCATATATAGGAATTCCCTCACTCGTACAGCACTGTGGCCAGCATGTGTCTACAGACCTGGAAATTACTGATATCCACCAGACTTTCCCTACATCCAACAAGGATTTACACAAAAGGCCGAGCCTGTGCACTAGTCCTAACACTAATATGGCTGAGAAGCCCGAGCCGACTGTTATCATAGTGAGCACAGACACGAGCAGTGGCAAGCCGCTGGACTTCAGCTTCAAGGAACTGCAGACTCTGGACCAACTGCTCTTCACGGACCAGAGACAGGGCATCCGCCTGCCCATCAAATCGCAGGAGGAAATGGAGGAGGAGAAGAAGGAAGTCACTAGCTTGACTGCTGCTTCTGGCCTGGTGCAAAAGGAAGAAGCTCCTAAGGTGGATATCGAGGAAAACGACGATGACACTCACAGGAAGAAACGGCAAGAAGAGGTGCTGAAAGGGCCTCCAGCCCCCGCAATCTCCAAAATCCTCGCAGACAACGTGACTTCTGTGAACGCCGCGAAGGCCAGTGGACACGGAGACCAGGGCCAGTCTGTCATTCGAAAGAAGATGATCCTCAAGCATACCACTTGCTTGATTCTCAGCTATAACTACCTGGAAAGCCTTAACGGACTGATGGAAATTATGCCCAAAGTGATGAGGAATCCGCTGAATTTGGGGTGGATTGATATCAGCTTTAACTTGATTAGGACGCTGACCCCGGAACTGGGCGCCCTGCCCAACCTGAAGTCCCTGTACCTGCACTGCAACTACCTGCTGGGTCTCGACGAAGTCGCCAAGCTGCGCAACGTAGAACAGCTGCAGGCAGTGACTCTGCACGGCAACCCCATCGAGCGGCTGCCAGGCTACCGTCTCCAGTGCATTGCCGTGCTGCCGCACACCGTCAAGAAACTCGACTCCGCCCTTATCACTGCGCTGGAAAGAGACAACACTGACCACAAGGCTTCTAGGTCTAGGAGACTGCCGAGGATCACGGACCCCAATCTACTGCATCAGTTCGAGGAGGAGATTAAGGTCAAGAAGGACAGGGTTAAGACCATCTAGCTAAAGGGTCGGTGCAGGAATAGTGGCGGCGATAGGACACAGGAAGGGATGCAGACAGGTCTCGTCTGCTAGCTCTTTAGTGAGCACAGTCCAGTGCCCACTTCCAAATGCGCAGCACCTTCTTCACTTTAGTAGTAGGATGCACTCACAACAAGTTCAGCAAAGGCCAGAGGGCGTTTTTATGAGAAGTTTTCATACATTTCACTGACAATTTCCAATCCATAATCGCCTATTTGCCTGGTATTCTGCAATTCTTTCCCTCCATATATAAGACGAGCACAGGCCTGAGTCTCTCTTCGAAAGCGCTGATAAGCTGGGAGCGAACTGTGCTAATGCTGAACATTGGGCCACTACGGGGCAGTATTAGCAGCTCTATTGGGCTTTAGAGCCTATTTCCACCTCTGTTTTTTCCTCTAAGGCTTCCCCGTCTTTCAGCGGATTTCCTTAATAATATAGGTCCATATTATCAGCTGTGAAGAAAATTCGTTTTTTCAGCTTTTTCTTTAGCGATATGTATCTAAAATCGCTGCTAACAGGAACCAAATTAGTCCCATATTTCATTTTCGCACAAATAACGCGCTCTCCAGGCCGCAAAATGAGCAGATTCAAATAGACCTCACAGCTGGTTACGTCCGAATCTCGGAAACTGTGGTGATTTAGGACTTCTTTGTCTTCGCAAAAGAGGCGGGATTTGCTGCAATTGGCAATTCGCAGCTTGTTGCATATTAATTTCTTGATATTCAGGCCTTAAGTGAGGAGATTGATGGTGAGGGAAAAGGGCGAAATAAACTCTGCACTGGACTTCTTTCCTATTAAATTCGCTATTTCTCACTATAAGTACCAAATCCGCCCTATCATTTAGCCCGAATTTCCCAATTGCGACTGATTTCATCATTCTTCCTGAGAAATGGAGCTGCTGCGGATTTGCTTAGAGCAGATTTTAGGTCTTTGCTCTGCGTTTTTTGCTTTTCAAGGTGATGATGTCTACCTCACTCTAGTGGAAACGCAGGCCACAGAGCGAAATAGTCCCCTCTGGCAATTGAAAGCACAGGGTGGGATGCAGGGAACTTAGCGAGAGAACAGGACTTATCTGTGGAGATAAAAGGCTCTCATATCCGCCCAACTCCCCGAAGTCGCGGAATCCTCTTGCGCAGTTCATACTCAGAGACTTCCTCAGGGGAAACCAATAGGCTGGAAGAACCATTCAAGTCCTCAACTCGCAAAATGACGTCTGCAGCATAGGGGTGCCTGGGGCAGGGGGATAGCCAGCGCCACTCCTTGGCTGTTTTGCAGATACGCCACCTGCTTAGAACAGTAGCAATCTGCCCTCTTCCTACCTCACTATCTGTTCCTCCATACATATTTGAATGAATCCAGGCAGCTACAGTCCCACCTCCCAGCTGAGCGACTACTCCGACTCCCAGGCCTCTTCCTCACGGCGACTAGCCACCGACAACCTCTCCGTCATCCTAAACATCGACAAAACAGTCGCCAAAAGCCGACAAGTCATACAGGAAAGTCTGCAAGTCAGTCGCAAGAACAACGAACGGAGACAGCTCCTGGAGGAACGACTGAAAAGCATAGTGTCCCTCAATGAGTCGTCCAGGGAAAGCGGAGCACCCAGGGGACTGGCAGAGGACAGAGAAGGGACTTTTGCAAGTGAGATAGGGAGCGGGGACAGAAGTAGACTTGCGGATATGAAGTACCACTATGAGGAGGAGGAGTCTGCGAGGGAGCAGGTGGAAACGCAGGTCTCGGAACTACGCAAGAAGCTGCTGCGCTATGAGCGAATTGAGACTGAATGCGAGCAAGTCCGGGAAGAACTGCAGGAAGTCAGAGAGGAACTGAGGAGAGAGCAGGCCAAAACCAGGGACTTCGCTAGTCTCAGTTCCTCCAAAAACAAGCGACTGACCGAGGGGATGGAGGACCTGGAAGTCACTGTGAGACGGTTCAAGCTGGACTTGGAACAGCGCAGGGAGGAAAATGCGCAGCTGCAAAGGTCTATCAAGACTGCTGATGAGCAGCGGGCGGAACTCCTCAGAGAGTGTGAATTGCTGCGACAGACCTTAGCCGACCTCAAGAAACTGCACCTTAGAGAGCTGGAGGACATGGAAAAGCGCTTAGATGACGTCATCCGCGATAAAGCCCTTGCAGAGCGCAACCTCGCGGATATACTGGAAGAGCGGAAAGCCGCTGTTCGCAGTGAGCAGGACGGCCTGCAGACTCAAGTCCAGCAGCTCGAGGCGAAACTGAGGGATTTGGAGGGGCAACACGCCCACCAAGTGGCAGTCAACCGAGACTTGCAGGGACAGGTGCAGTCCTTGGACCTAGGCAGCAAGCCGGAAGAGAAGCTAGTGGCAGACTTCGAAGCACAGATGCAGGGCAATAACCGGCGGATGCAAGCGCTGCAGCAAAGACTGGACAGAACCAGACATTACGCTTCGGAGTCAGACAGTGACCTGTCCAACGAGGAGTTGACGGCTATGATTAGGAGAGAGCAGGAGGAGTTGGGACTGACCAACATCCTTCGGACCAAGAACTCTGCCAAAAAGGCTGCAGCGAAGGGTAAAGAAGTGCAGCGGGGAGGGGTGAAGGCTCCGAGACGGAAGCCTGGGAAGGCTGTGGAGAAGCGCTCACTGTCAAGGTGCAAGTACTGCCAAGACTAAATAATCTAAGCAGTGTTCAAGCGACACATCCACCTCCATGCATCCACAATGCCCATTCCCCTATCCAGCCCAGGGCTTATAATAGTGAGAAAGGCAGATGGAGAGGTGCTGCTGCTGCAGGTCCTGGGAGCCTCACTCCTATCGCCTCAAGCTGCTTGTCACCTTCCGCGAGCACAAGTTCGTAGCGCGGCTGCACAGAGACATCTCCTGCTCAGAGTCCATTCAGGCGCTAAACGTCCTGGTGAAAGAGCTGTTCCCTGAGGAAAGCGATAACATCCATAGTCTGAGTCTGGACGGGTACGTGCTGCCTGGGAAGTATTTGATAGGGAATGTGTGTGAGAGTGGAGGGCAGGTGGAGGCGCAGGTGGAAGCGAAGGTGGAGGGGAAGAAGCAGAAGCGCCCCGCAGCAGTGCCTCAGACCGAGCCCACCAAGAAATCCAAGCACTCCGACGAAGTGACCCCCGCGCCCAAAGTGAAGTTCTCCAGCCTCTTCCAAGCCTCCGAAATGAAAGGAGAGGACAAGCCCTCCGACAGCGACTCCGACGACAGTGCCTTTCACGACAAAAAAGAGACGAAGCAGCGAGTCAATGTCTTTCGTAAGACTAACTAGGCTTCTTGCGCTTCTGGTCACTCCGACTGCGTATTGACTTCAGTATACGTTCGAGTAGGTCGATAGGGATTAGTCGGGCCAGTTCCCAGGTGTGGGTGATTGTGCGGCGGACGCCATTGGCCATGGGCACATATAGGAAGAAGTAGAAAGCAGCGGAAAGGACCACATACAGCACTGTAATTCCAATCACTAGAGCCAGACGCTGTGTCAGTTTGGCGCGAATTTCAGTGTCGTAGGAACTTTGCAGACTGCGACTCACGGTTTGGAGCAGAGACTTGCTCAGTTGCAGGCTGCGCAGGTCTGCGGAAGTGCGGAAATTCGAGGAAATATCCAATATATAGGAGTGAAGGCCGGAGTGCAAGCCTCTGGGCAGCAGCGTTTCTGAGCAAATAACAGGCTGATTTCCACATGCATTCGAAAATAACAGCGTTTTAGACGCTTGATTCGTCCCTAAATCCGAGTATTCCCCTGTGAGGAGTTTTTTGTCTGTGGCGAGCAGCCAATTCAGCATTTCCGCGGCTTCCAAGCCAGGCGAGGGCAGAGTTTGCACCTGACTGATAGAGAAATAGCTGTCAGAAGAGTTCACTAGCACTGCTTCCCGCACCCAGAAGTAGGCACTGGCGATGGCTAGTGCCCGTTCCCCGGCCCAATTCTCAATCATGGGCTTTTCCCTTAGCATTTGGGAGCAGGCCAGGTAGCCTTCGTAGTAGAAAAACACGAAAAAGCCGAAAGTGAGTACGTAGTATGCCCACATTCTGGTTAATATCGAGGGCCATTTCCGTGAACACTTGATTTTGTCTCTATCTTCCAAGTTCTTGAACTTGTCGAATTCCTCTTTCTGCTCCGGCTCCAGTCCGTGCGTGTTTTCTAGGCGAGCCTCACACCTAAAGCACATTTCCTGCACAATATCCAGGGGCAGTCTATAGAAAAACGACCACACCGACTGATTCGCCTGCTCCACCGACACAACCGTAGGGCAAATAACGCCTAGGAAGAAGACCGCCAGCAGGAGAAGCGTAGTTCCGCTGAGGATCAGGATGACGTCCATGGCAGTGTTGAGACTGAGGTGTTCTTGGGAGAGGAACCAGTGGACGCTGCTGTTTAGCGCCTGGGCGGGCTGGCCGAAGGAGTTGTAGTAGAGGTAGAAGAAGGAGGGGTCGGAAGGATTGATTTGTGGCTTTTGCAGCAGACTGGTGGCTTCTGAGACTACTTTGCGTAGGAAATTGATCAAATTGAGCAAAGAACTGGACAAGTGACTATCGTGCAATTCCCACTGCAACACAATGTCCTTCGTATACGTCTCTTTGTGTCTGCCAGCGCTCCAATCTGTCAGTCTCCCCGCCAGCGAGTCCACAATGGCCTCCATGTGAGTCACCGAAGCACTCAAATTGGCCCGCAGTTCTGACTCACTGAAGCCGTTCAGCACCACTGAGCCCAGCTGCAGGCCTCTAACGCTGTCCAGGATATCCACCAAGACTATCCGTTGGTCAGATATATCAGTCACATCTAGCAAGGTAAGGTACCTTTGAGTTATTAATAGCAAATACACCAACATCGACCCTACAGCCGCAACCACCACAATATGCGTCAGAATGAAGGCGATTTTGAACCGAGACATAGCCGTGTTGACAGTCTTCAGCAGTAACTGGGCTGTGTTGCTGGAGGTGAAGCTGGCATTGGAGGACACAGCGGAGGAAGCCACACTCGCTCCGCCCTTTTTGGCCTCTGCGTCCATCCCTGTGACTGAGAGCAGTTCAGAGAACTTGGACATTTGGTCAGCTGCTTGGTCTGGGTTGGAGCCGGCTCCGAACTGGGACAGGTCTGTGAGGTCCTTCAGGTCTAAGATTTCCACTGATATTGCAGGGTCTGAGTTGGCTTCTTTAGCCACTTTTTCGTCCTTTTTGAGTGGGGTGGCGTCTTTCATCTTCCCCTGGACGTGCTTGCCTGGAGTGAAGTCAGTCAGGCCCAACTCGAACACTTCCGGGTTCAAATTGAAACAGATGTGGACAATTTTCTTAGTTTTGACTTTGTCTTTCCTCAGAATTCCCTTCAAAGACGAAAAAGCAGCTAAATGCGCCTCAGGACTGCGGGCAGTGAGTGCCACTTGCTCAGTAAAGTCGCCCAACTGGCACTCAGCCCCCCAGTCCAAGCTCTCCTCAGCATCTGCAGTGACTTGCAGTTGCCGGATAGTGGTGTTGCCAATGCGCACGTCTAGAAGCCTTATGAAGATTTCGTTTACTGTGTTGGGCAGACGGAAGCGATGCACGGAGGCCTGCTTTTCCTGCCAGGTGGGGAAATCGGGGAAGGCTTGGGCGAGGTGGCAGCCTTTCATGGACACGTAGGAGTCACTGAAGCCCACAGCGACTGCAAAGCCCTGCGTGTGTTCCCTGATCACCAGCATATCATCATAGAGCGCCACTTCCCGCGAGAAAGTAGCAGATTTCAGCACAGTGATGAAGAAAGGGTCCGCCTCAAGCGCCATACATTTGACCTGCAGCAAGACCTCTGTGAGCGACCCTTGGTGCGTGACAACGAACAAGTTCACAGGGACACTGGCTTCTGAGTGTCTGCAGGCTGATAGGAAGCGGGCGAGGGCTGTGTTGTGTCGCTTTGCATCGAGGACGCTTTCCGGGATGAAGTTGGCGATGTTCATGTTGAGCGCTAGTCGCTGTGGGATGCCGAGGATTTGACTGGCTTGGGGGTTGATGTAGGCGATGCAGCCGAGGTTGTCGCCACTGCCTGCGACTAGTAGAATGCCGTTGGAGTCGTCGAAGTAGGAAAAGCGGTTTTGGGGGGATTGATGCGCGGCTTGGTAGATGCCGCGGCCGAGCAGCTCCTGTCCCTTCTCTGTGTCGTTGTACACTTCCATTAGGAAGGTGCCGTACAGCTTCAAGGCTAGGTTGTTCTGTGGGTAATGCTTCAGCATCTGAGTCGACTGCTTGCGAGCTAAGTTGATAGCGTCGTACAGCCGAATGCCCATACTCTCCACCGACTTCACCACCGGCGTCAAAGAACTCAGTTCCGTCCAGAAGTCCAGCTCCAGCAAGCACGCGGCTTCATCTGCTTTCTTAGCAGTGTCGTACAGTCCTCGGAAGCGCACATAGTCCACTTCCTCGTAGTACTGCTTCGAAGCGTCATTGAGCAGACTTGAGTAGCGGAAAAGGTTGTAGCAGGACTCGAAGTCGAAGGGACAGTGGCGGGCCTTGCTGAGGTGCAGCCGAGCCAAGCCTTCGTGGTCCTGGACTGAGTAGACGTATAGGAACTCTGAAAGGACAGCGAATTGAGAGGTTTTGAACTTAGCAGTAAATCGCTGCAGCAAGTCCAGCACTTGGACATGTCGTTCCTCTGGGAGAGTTTTGGCCTGGGAGAGGGACTGTTGTACGAGCAGTCTGATCACTAGCTCGGCGAGGTAGGGACTGCCGAGCTCTGGAAACCGCTCTACGTACTTGGCGAGCACCCAGCGCTCCCGCTTGCCTATGAAGTCCCAGCAGATCACGCAGGCCGGGAGCGGCAGGACGACGCTGAATATGAAGAAGCTAGATGTGCTGTTCAGCATCCCTGCTACCAGCTGCGCAGTACCAGTCCAGCCCAGGATCAGCGCCTCCATCACCACAGCGAAGTTGCCAAGTCGCGTATAGAACGGCAGATACAGGAAGTTGCAGACTGCCAAGGCATAGCCAGCCCCCGCACACAGAGCCAGGTGCAAGTCTCTGTGAGAGTCTTGCAGGAGAAAGTGGCTGAGCACCAGTGAAGCATGGCACAGCACTGCAGCCGCTTCCAACTTCGAATGGGCGCGACAGGATAGAGATGCACTTGTGCGGGTGTAGAAGGGGTCGTAGTTCAGCAGTGCATGCAGACTTGTCCACAGCACTATGAGAGCAGAGAACAGGAAACTGGCCAGGCCGATGGCTGGGAAGTGCAGACTGGCAGTGTCGGCGTCTAGGTACTCGGGCGCACTGGTCTGACTGCTAATAGCGTACTTCTGAGCGGCTATTGTCATACTCAGGGTAGGTAAAAACGTCCAGTAGGCCAGTCGCACGCTTATCACGAACCCTTGCCTCAGTCTCTGCACCCACACCGTCGCCTTGTTCTGCTCCGCCATGAGCACGCCTATGAACAGCAGCACCGGTCCTGTAGCCAACACCAGCGCCACCACATAGAAAACAGAACAAAGGCCTAACACCACAAACACGAAATCAACCTTCGTGATACTGACCACATACACCCACCACTTGAAGGCTGTCCACTCTTCTAGAGCGGGCGGGTACGTTAGACTCACCAGCTGCAAAGTGTAGATAGTCTTGAACAGAGCCCAGAAAGCTACTTCCGACGCACTGCGGTCAAAGCGACTTCGCTGGTAGTAGTTTTTGAAGGACTGGTAAAAGCAGCTGTACAGACTTCGCTGTAGACTCTTGAGAGCTACTCGTAAGCGAGAGTCTTCGGGACTGCTGAGCAGGCTGTCGAGGCTATCCGCCTCTCGGCTCATTTTTATGCTTAGGGAGATAAGGAAAAAACTTGGAACCGTACTAGGTCAGCTGGCTGGTTCGGTGGGTTTTGGGGGATATTGAGCGAGTAGTGATTTCCCAGCATCAAGCAGTTTGTGCTAGGTAACCAGAAGACACGTCTCAGTCCCTTTCACTGCTATCTGCTTGACCAACAATGCGAGCAAGTCACTGCGATCGCTCGAAAATGGACTGACTCGGCATACTGCTACACGCTGCCGTAACGAAAAGTGCAGATTTAAGGCGGCCGTCCTAGCGCAATACACTAAAATGGGTGCTGAGCTGTGCGATGAATCTGACTCTCAAAGTGACAGGATGTTTTTCCTGTCATCCAGACCTTCGAATGTGTTTAGAAGTGATAACAGCACTATCCCCTAGCTTAATTGACGATAAAAAGTTAATGTGCGGCCTGAACCACTAGAGTCCTTGGCGCCATGTCAGTAGACAACTGCAAGTAAAGGCATTTACCGCCATATAAGGAGATTTGGAGGAAAGTCATATGTGAGGTTGAGAAGGAAAGCTGCACATAGAGAGTGGAATGCAAAGTCTCTATGAACGGCTGAATAGCCTGACTAAAAGAGGCAGATCTTCCTAATGCACAGCTATTCTGTGTCCTCCAGCGAAGTCTAGACTGTAAATGACGCCTTGCCAGAGGGTAAATAGATGTCTGTTGCAGGCCTGGCTGTGCAGTTTGTCCATGTTGAAGTCGGGTTGGATGGACTGCTTGTAATCTGCTGCTTTGCCGGTGATGAAATTAATAGTAACTAGGTGCCGTCCTTCACACTAGCAAATTGCTCACCCCATATATGTCTCTATTCCAATAACAGTGAATAGTCGTGAATCTTAATTGAAGGTTTCTACTCTGGGAGTCCCTCCGCCCCATATATACACCAAATCATGCACAGTAAAGAGACTGAAACTGTGATGGACGAACCGCATGTCTTGCAGTCGCTGAGGACTACTCAGTGAAAGTGTCTCACAGCAGCAAAGTCCACATTGGTTCATACCCAAAGGCATACAGCCTTCCTTTATTACGATTCCGTGGCGGTGCCTGGGTGTTAACATATCAGGCATAATTGCTACTTCTCCGGATAGACTAATCAAATAGATGGAATTACGCTAATTCCTCCGCACCTGGTTTCCTCATATTGCTAGCGTCATATCCGTCGCCTTACTCACCTCAGTCGCTAATGCCACTTCTTCCGCTTGCAGTTATACACAGTTAGTAGTGTTCGGCCAATACCACTAGTCGGTAAGCCTTGATTTCTCACTCATAGGCTGCTATTTATTTAAAGTGGGAGATTTCGGTGACATTATCCCGTACTGCCAAGCGGTTCATAGTTCATTGGCTGGACTTGTACGGCTCCACAGTTGACACACGAATTCTGACCCTTTGAGCACATTTGAAGTCTTGCATAATGGGAAATATTAAGCAAATAATGGGTAGAAGAGTATTGTAGCTATAGAAATGAACTGTTCTCAGCGGAGTTGTTCTGCAAATATCTCAATTTTCACTATATAATATTCCAACTTCGCTTACCTCTTCTCACAATTGTCCGCATTCATGCAATATTTACAGCTTTTCCGCCAAATTTCTGCCTAGG
>Ga0247837_1000451_pt1 | contig 86528 bp, 77 predicted proteins | sample LaCtaG_2_FD_187115 | JGI IMG/M metagenome (GOLD analysis project Ga0247837, IMG submission 187115) | Freshwater microbial communities from meromictic Lake La Cruz, Castile-La Mancha, Spain - LaCruzMarch2015_14.5m | ecosystem: Environmental > Aquatic > Freshwater > Lake | place: Spain: Castile-La... | reverse complement strand
TAAAACTGGTCATCACTTTGCTCTTATTTTTTTCAGGGTCGTAAACGAGTTGATAAAGATCTTTTCCCTCTTCGTATTCAAAATGATAACATAGGGAATTAATACAATATAGAAAGTAAAGTTCGTAGCCCTCCAATGCTCTTTCTGCATGAGTACATGAGAAGAAACGCTTTGGAAATTTTTAGTAACAAAAAATAATAATAGGGCTTATTTTTTGATGCTCGATTACCTCGAGGCCATTCAACACTGATACATTTTTGTTCGCAATTGGCGATTTGTGTTTATTCTTGTTTACCTGCTAAGACATGGCGATTTAGAGGTAAGAAAACGATTAAACAAACGACTCAATAAGGAAAATTATTTTGGTTTTCTAGTCCATAATTTCATAACCATTAACGTCATCTAAAACCACGTTATAATAATTAAAATCGTTTTTATTGGGTTCCTCTTCTTCAATTATATCAATTTTGCACGAGCGAACGGGAATCGGCTCGAAGTACAAACTAAATATTTTCCAATCTTTTATTGATTCAAATTTAAATACTTCAGGCGCAACGGGAATATTCCAAGTGTCTTTCAATCGGTAACGTTGCTTAGAACCTTGAACGACTATAAAACTATAGGGAGCGATCCGTATCCATCCCCCTTTTTCGTAGATGAATGGCGCTGCATAGCCAAAATCTATTCTGGTAAAGTCACGGTTGAGAACTACCCGAAGAATTTCGGGATTCTTCTTTTGCTGTTCGTTGCTTCCCGGAATGACAACATAACTAGAGGTGGCTGTTTTTTTCATTATACTAGTGATTGTATTGAGTTAATAAAATTTTCTGGGCCTGTAATTTTTAGTTGACTTCCTTTTGACAAAAAGTAACTCGCCAATTCCTTCGTTGGGATAAGTTGAAAGGTAATTTCGGCGGCACCAGAACTTTCTTTCTTGATAACTTGGCTTACATGTATCGGATAAGCCTCGAAATCTTGGGTCATTTGTGCGCTAGCATAGATTGATATAGTTTCCTTTTTAGCTGCTGCAAGTGGGTGAACCCCATACATGTCGTGGAGATAACTTTCAATTATTTTAGGGGAAGTTTCTCGGTAGGTTCTTTTAATTTTTAACGGTTCACTAATTCTATCCAACCCAAAAGTTTTTATGGCCTGATGTTTTTCAGAATAACCAATAACGTACCATCGGTTGTTGAACTCTTTGACTAAAAATGCGTTTAAAAAAGTATGCATAAAGTTCCTGTTGTCGTTTGAAAAATAGAGCATTGATAGGGTAATTCTTTCTTTACACGCTTCATATAAAATGTCGAAATGCTTCATGCCCATAGACGCTGGTGGAATCATGGTCTGAAGTACAGGCATGCTGTATTTTTTTAAAGGGCTACTTTCAATTGTGGCGGCAAGTAATTTTTCAACGGCATGATTAAATTGTTCGCTTATTCTCGATCCGCCTATACAACGAATTAAATCGACGGCCTCGCATATCGTTTCGAGGTCCTCTTGTCGCAATGCAATTCCAGAAAGCGAATAGTTGGCATCGGTATATTCATACCCCTTATTTCGAAAACAATAATTAATTGGGGCATCAAAGCCATCCGGATAAGGCAAGCGCATATTGGCAATATCTTTTTGAATGGTCTCGCTCGAAGGTTCAAAATCCAATTTTGCATTAATGGTATTTATAATTTCTGCCATGTTGGGGTATTTAAGGCGGGAATTTCGAAGCATACCATCAATTATTCGATACCTGCGAACAGCACTTTTACTAAGGTTCATATTTTATTTTTTATAAAAATAATAATTATTTTTAACTCCGTAACTAAAAAACGGACTATTTATTTATCTTTGTTGAAACTAAATTTAAAACTATGACAACAAAAACTAAAAAAAAGCCTAAAAGAGAGGAGGATCTTACCATTGGAACGCCCTTAACGCGTCACAATCCCTTAGGAATGGACCACAAGAATAAGCATCGAGTAAAGAGTGTCGAAGCAACTGAGGAGTATACTCGAATTGATTTTATTTACAAATCATCTAAGATTTGGGATAACGGTGGTTGGATTCAAATACACGGTAATTCGTATATACAGGCAAAAGGCTCGAGTGAAAAACTCAACTTGATTAGAGCAATTGGAATTCCTTTGGCACCAACAAAACATTATTTTAAGCGAAAGGGGCAGCATTTTGAGTACACCTTGATTTTTCCAGCACTACCGAAAAGTACAACTTGTATTGATATTATTGAGAGGAAAGCGCCTGGCACTTACTTTAATTTTTTTGATGTGCATTATGCCCAGTGGATGACCATACCCCATGCAGCTTATCTTCCTGGATCAACTAACTAAAGATGTTCGGGTTTTATTTTTAGTGCCAAGTATTAAGAATAAACTATATTTATAGAATAATTTAGTTTACTACTTGCTTATGACACTTTTAATTGCCTCAATTGCTCCCGCTTTAATCATTATGTATTTAATATATAGGCGAGATTTACAGAAAGAACCCATAAAGATGTTGGTAAAAGCTTTTTTTGGAGGCGTTTTATCGATTGGTATTACCTTAGTAATCGTGGCTCCCTTTAGTTATTTTGAAGGTCAAGTGCCAACGGGTTTCTTACGTTCTTTTTACACTGCATTTTTCTGTGCCGGCATACCAGAAGAATTTGCCAAATGGATTATCTTTTTTTGGCTAATAAATAAGGCAAAAGATTTTGATCAGTATTACGATGGTATTCTATACGCTATTTTTATATCCATGGGTTTTGCCATGGTTGAAAACATACTTTATGTAATGAAAGGGGGAATGGGAGTAGCTATTTCAAGATCAATAACCGCTGTACCTGCCCACATGCTTTTTGCAATTCCTATGGGCTATTTTCTTTCATTATCAAAATTCGAACAAGGCAAAGAGGCGAAAAGGCATATAAGAATGAGTTTATTAGTTCCCATCTTGCTCCACGGCACTTATGATTTTATTTTAATGTATGCTGGTGCGAAAAGTAAATTAAACCCTCTCCTTTTCTTGGTGCTCGTTATTTCTTTTGTGGTTTTTGATATTTACATGTGGCGTCTTGGGCTTCGAAAAATTAAAGCACACATAGAGAAAGATCGAAATTTACCAAATTAACTTTTAGAGATGAAGCATATTTTTGGCTTAAAACCGCTCCTTAGTCGTAATGACCCTAAAAATGAGGAAATATCAGTTGTGTTGGGTAATTCGTATCACTTTTTATGGATTGATATTGCCGTCCGAGTAGTAGTTTTCATGATTGTAATTTGGAGACCTGAATTTGTTTGGGCTTTATTAATTTTGAATTTTAGTTTTCTTTTGGTTACTACCTATTACCTTAAACGAAGATTTAAGGGAATTCTAAAATACTTAAATTCCAGGCTAATTGCCTTTCCCGATTTTAGAGAATCGTTAGAATCCAAGAAAAAGTTATTTGTCTACCCAGAGAAATCGATTAATAAAATTAAGTATTCTTTATTTTACGCACTAATTTTTGTTTTATTATCCTGTTGTCCAATTATCATATTCATCAAGCAATTAGTCATACTTAAGATTATCATGGTGTTTTTGGCTGCTCTAATTTCCTTTTTTTTCGCGTGGCGATATAGCGCTATTTTTCTTGAAAGAGATTTGCAATCCGTTTTCTTTCGAGGTAAAAAAGTTACTAATCAAAAGTTAGAGGAAATTAAGGATTACTTAAATAAGGAAGATTTTATAAATGATTCATCACTCAATTTTAGAAACGATAAGTTTATTTTAGACTTGGATAAGGATTTCAATATTTATAAAGAAAAACTAGAAACTTTTTTACTTGAAAGCGTTTTTTTAGGCGCACTAACTTTTACAACATTTATTCAAATAATTGATGGTAAAAATTGGCAAGAATACATGAATAGTTTTGAATCATTTTTTCAACATCTGTGGAATACAGAAATGTGGGATCATGGTAAACTCAAAGAAACGCTTGGCTTTGGATTTTTACTCGTAGGATCTGTTGTTTCCTCCATAATGTACATGGTTATTCTGATGAAACGATTCCCAATAATAAAAAACATCGAAAATGTTAGGGGGCACTTAAAAATGGCCCAATTTTACAACGAAAAAGAGGAAAATGAATCGTCTGAAAAATCCAAAATAGTTTACACACAACAAATTCAGGTTGAAATTGCTAAATGCGAGGAACAAAAAATAATGCTTGATTCAAATTTTAGAATCGTTTCTTTTTTTCGCGCATCTGGTTTGTTTAGTTTTTTTATGGTTCTTTTAGTAGCCACGATGATGATCAGTTGGGTGTTTTTCTTGTCTGCACTAATAGTTGTTTTATATGTCGTTGTTGCTGCTAAAATGATTGATGACGACACACTATGGAGTCGTTTTATCATGAGTAAAAAAAAACAAAAAGAAAACAAAACGATTAGTGTAGATAAAGAGGATAGTAACAATTATTTATAAATGTTTTTGAAAAACCAAAATAGTCTATTCTTGTCGCTTTTTGGTATGCTTTTTATTTTTACGGCTTGCGAATTGTCAACGCCTAACAAACTTAAAGAGGACTCAAAAATTAGTAACGAAATTAAAACTTCGTCTGATTCTAGCAAGACGAAATCGCTAAAGGCGAATTGGCGAAATCCAGTTATGAGTCCAATGGGTGTCGATATAGCTCGCATCATCAGAGGCTATTTTCTTGTTGGTGATTTTCAAAAACTTTTACAATTCGTAATTGTTCCATCCTGCTACACAAAGAAACAGGTAATTTATATTTTGAGAAAATCAACTTGGGGTTACGAAATAAAAATGAATAACCTAGAATGGTTAGCGGATAGTACTTTTATTCTTAATTACAGAACCAACAAACAAAATACGATTGGAGCAGAGCAATATGTAGGTAGAATTATCAATGATACAGCCAAAATTTTTCTTTTTCCTGAAAAAGAGAACCTATTCCCTTATTTCGGCGATGAGGAATTAAACGATCCTTGTGCATTAAAAAATTTGTTGGACAGAATTTATTTTGATTTCGATAAAACAACCATTTTACCAAAGTCCACTCAAGCGCTCACAACCCTGTTAAATTACCTCAAAGCAAATTCGAATCTGCATGCTCATTTTATAGGACACGCAAGTAATGAAGGGAATAAGGAACATAATAGAGTTTTAAGTGAAAATCGGGCGAAAGCTATTTGTGACTTTTTAGCTAAGCGTGGGATAAGTCAACTTCGATTGAGTTTTGAAGGAAGAGGAGACCAGCAGCCCCTGGAGGAAAATGATTCCGAGCTCCATAAAAGTATGAATCGACGTGTAGAAATGGTGCTGAAGTAAAGAATGCTTCACTTGCTTTTTATTAAATTAAACTTATTTTTGGAACTACATTTCAAAGAAACACTCATTACGATTCCATGAAGTTTTTAGTTTTTTCTGTTTTTCTAATTAAGGGGTTTGTTTTTACAACGTTGGCGCAATGTGATCCGATAACAATTGTGGTTTTGGGTTCGTCAACTTCGTTTGGTACCGGGGCATCCCACAAGGATAGTTCTTATTTAGGACGCTACAATCGATTTTTATCTGATTCCGTCAACAAAAATTGTGTTATTTACAATCTTGCGATATCGGGCTATTCCACTTATTTAATTCAACCTTCTGGTTTTATCCCACCACAAAATAGATCGAGTTCAATTCCCGATACCTTAAGGAATATCACGCGTGCTATATCGCTGCGTCCAGATGCAATTATTCTTAACTTTCCCTCTAACGATGCGAGTGCTAATTTTTCTTTACAAGAGCAAAAAGATAATTTCAAACGGGTGACCGATTTAGCTGATTCAGCAGGAATTCCTTATTGGATTACAAGTACTCAACCTAGAAATTTTACAGGTGATCCTTTAGCGATTCAAAAGAAATTATTAATTACGGATATGAAAAAGTGCTTACTGGAGCTTTATCCTAATAATTACATTGATTTTTATGATGGACTTCACAGTACTAATGGCAATATTTTAACTAATTACAATTGTGGCGACGGTATTCACCTTAATGATGCCGGGCATAAGTTGCTTTTTACACGATTGAAAAATAGAGCTATTCATCGCCTTCGTTGTAAATAAAATAGCGCCAAATAACAATTCGTTTTAGCAAAATTAATTAGTAGGGTAAACTATTCACTAGCACCAAAATTTTCGGAATGAAGGATGAATATTTTTGTTAAGTTCATTTTTTTAATGTTTTCTTAACAAAAATGGTTAAATTCGAAATTGAAAAAATAATAAAATGGATAAATCAACTAGTAATTTAGATAAGAATCAAATGCGTTCAGGGCATCCCAAAGGGCTTTACTTTTTGTTCTTCACAGAAATGTGGGAGCGATTCAGTTATTATGGAATGCGTGCCATCTTCATATTATTTATGACAAAAGTATTATTGATGAAAGATGCAGATGCATCAGAAATATATGGAAGTTATACGGGATTAGTTTATTTGACCCCACTTTTAGGGGGGTATTTATGTGATAAATTTCTTGGTAATCGGCACAGTATCATTATTGGTGGTTTACTCATGGCAATTGGTCAGTTTTTTATGTTTTTCTCGGCATCGGCTGGAACAGATGGTGGCGTGATGCTCATGTGGATGGGCTTGACATCAATAATCATTGGTAATGGCTTTTTTAAACCCAATATTTCAACAATGGTAGGGCAATTATACCCGGCTAACGATCGAAGAATAGATAGCGCTTTTACTATATTTTATATGGGAATAAATCTCGGTGCTTTCTTTTCGCCACTCATATGTGGTTCTATGGATTTTAAATGGGGGTTTTTGTGTGCGGGAATAGGTATGTTAATTGGCCTTGTGGCATTTATTTGGGGACAGAAAAAATACCTAATATCTGAAGAGGGAAAACACATTGGACTTCCCGTTAAGAAATTAGACGTAAAAAGTATCGGAATGATAATAGGTTCGATAATGATTATTTTCTTCATGTTGAACTTTAAACAACTATTTAAAAGTAATGTGGACATCATAAGTTATTTTATCTACGGTGCGATGGTGTTAATGCCGGTTCTAATTCTTACTGATAAAAGCTTGTCAAAAATTGAAATACAGCGCATTTCAGTAATTTTTATCCTTGCCTTTTTTGTCATATTCTTTTGGGGTGCTTTTGAACAGGCTGGTGCTTCATTAACACTATTTGCAGACAGACAAACAGAAAGAACCTTGTTTGGTTGGCAAATGCCCGCATCTTATTTTCAATCTGTAAATCCATTAGCTGTTATTGCACTTGCACCTCTTATGACGATGGTTTGGGGCTTTTTATATGCTAGAAAACTAGAGCCTTCTTCTCCTAAAAAAATGGCGATAGGTTTAGGTCTAGTTGCTTTAGGGTATGTAGTAATTGCCATTGCTGTTAAAGGTTTAGGATTGGGCGAAAAAGTTTCTATGTGGTGGTTAATCGGATTGTATGTTATTCACACTATTGGTGAATTATGTTTATCGCCAATTGGTCTATCAATGGTTTCCAAGCTTGCACCTTTGAGGTTGTCTTCGCTCATGATGGGAACTTGGTTTTTGGCTAATGCAGCTGCAAATAAATTTGCTGGAACTTTAAGCGCTTTAATACCTGGTGGTGAAGACGGAAAAGGTGGAGCAACCTCCTTCGTGGGTTTTCAAATCACTAATTTATATGAGTTTTTCGTCCTGTTCATTGTAATGTCTGGTGTTGCAGCAGCTATTTTATTCTTCCTTAGTTCTTGGTTGGAGAAAAGGATGCATAATGATCATATAGAGGTGCAAGAGGCTTAATTCGAAGAGTAATCATCATAAATTATTGCACGGAAGGTTGTTGGGTAACTCCTACAAGCACCTATTTAATTCACTAATAGTTAGATTTTAGTTATGTGGAAGAATCACCCAAAAGCATTGCCATTTTTGTTTTTATCTGAAATGTGGGAACGTTTCGGGTATTATTTGATGATAGGTATTTTTACACTCTACCTCAAAGACGTTGAAGCTGGTTTTGCAATGACCGAGAAAGAGGCCTCTGACTTGTATGGGACATTTATTGCTTTAGTATTTCTAACACCTTTTATCGGTGGTTTAATAGCAGATCGTTATCTCGGTTACAAAAGATCAATTGTGATTGGTGGATTGATGATGGGGGCAGGATATTTTATGATGGGGATTCATAATACAACAATGCTTTATGTTGCCATGACGCTCGTTATTGTAGGAAACGGATTTTTTAAGCCCAATATTTCAACCCTCTTGGGAAATTTCTACAACGATGAGAAATATAAGGACAAGAAAGACGAAGGGTATAATATCTTTTACATGGGGATAAATATTGGGGCCTTTATTTGTAATTTTTTCGGTGCCGCATTGCAAATTTTATTGGGTTGGCAATACGCTTTTATGGCAGCTGGATTGGGAATGTTTGTTGGGGTTTGTATTTTTCTTTTAGGGACAAAATACTACGGGGATAAAACGGAGAAAAAAGGCACTCAAGAAGGAGACATGCCCTTTTACAAAATTGTACTCTATATTTTATTACCGTCTGTTGTTTTTGGTGCCATTGGTTGGTTATTGAAAGGGGTACAATCTGCAACAAATCCTGATAGTTATGTTTTTGGATCGGATAGTACAGACGCCTTTATATTTGCTTGTATTCCTGTTATCTTTTTCTACGGAAGTTTGTATGTGAAATCAAAAGTAGAAGACAAGCGACCCATTGGTGCTTTACTTACAATATTTTCGGTGGTTATTTTATTTTGGGCGGTCTTTAAATTAAATGGTTCGGCCTTAAATACTTGGGCTGATCGTTATACAGACAGGGAGATTTCCGGAAAGACGGAGCAAGTTTTTAATGGTCTTAAGTTTGCTAAAGAAGTCACTTATAAAGCGGATTCAGTCGATTTGTATGATGAAGGTTTTCGACTTCAAAAGAAAAATGGTGTTGTTGAAAAAGAGATGGGTTATCCCATTTATTTTAGAAATGTAGCGAAAGAAAAATTACCCAAGGAAGGATCTACGGTTTCTCTCTGGGCCACTAATTTAAGTCAGTCTATAAATCCTGGTTGGGTAATTATACTGACACCTCTTATTGTTGCTTTCTTTACTTTTTTGAGAAGGAGAAATAAGGAACCTAGTACGCCAACTAAAATTGCATTTGGTTTGCTCATATCCGCTTTATCTGTTTTAGTCATGGTGGCAGCTGTTCATATAGGAGGGAATGGCTCGGAAAAGGTCAGTGTTTGGTGGTTAGTGGCGAATTATGGAATAATTACAATTGGCGAATTATTTCTCAGTCCCATGGGGCTTTCAATTGTTTCCAAATTAAGTCCTGTTAATATCACCTCTTTAATGATGGGAGGATGGTTTCTATCCACTTCTATTGGAAATAAATTAAGTGGTGTTTTGGCAAGTTTATGGGATACCTACAACGATAAAGCGGATTTCTTTTGGATTAATTTCGGCTTATTACTTCTTGCATCTTTGCTGATGTTTGTTCTCTTAAAGAAGCTTAATAAAGTAATGAAAGAAAAAGGAATCAATTGATATGGAAAATAAACTAACCCTCGAACAAATTCAAGATTTTAAAGGCAAATACCCCAAGCAATTGTGGTACTTGTTTTTTATAGAAATGTGGGAACGCTTTTGTTTCTATGGAAATAGGGGAATGCTCACCATTTTTATGGTGGATGTCTTATTGTTAAGTGATAAGAATGCTAATCTACAATACGGTGCCATTCAAGCATTTGTTTATGCCTTTACTTTCATTGGTGGTTTGTTTGCCGATAAAATTTTAGGTTTTCAGAAATCATTGCTTTGGGGAGGGATTCTGATGATTTCAGGTAGTGTTGTTTTGGGCATTTCAGCGGAACATTATTTTTATTATGGCATCTGCTTACTTATTATTGGCACAGGTTTTTTCAAGCCAAATATCTCCACCATGGTGGGGGAGTTGTACAAAGAAGGTGATGTGCGCCGAGATGCAGGTTTCGGTTTGTTTTATGCGGGAATTAATGTTGGGGCGCTGCTCGGTGGTGCCATTTGTGTTTATGTAGGGAAAATGTATACCTGGGATTTAGCTTTTTTACTCTCAGGTGGTTTTATGATTGTTGGCTTGATTACGTTTATTGTGACTAGGGCAAATCTTGGTCCTATCGGATTGCCACCAATAACAGAAAAACCGGCAACTGCTAAAAGAAATCAATGGATGGTTTATGCGGGTTCTATCTTAATCCTGCCAGGTATTTACCTGATGATTACTAATACGCGTTACACCGATATATTTATGTATGTTATCGGTCCTGCAACATTGATTTATTTAATCTATGAAATGTTAAAACTAGGTTGGGCAGAAAATAAAAAAATGTTAGCGGCGCTTGTATTTATTCTCCTTTCTATTCTATTCTGGGCTTTCTTCGAGCAGAGTGGGGGATCTTTAAGTTTATTCGCAAAAGACAACCTGAACTCAGATCTTTTTTCTTTAAATATCGATCCAAATGTGATTAATAATTCATCCAATTCCTTATTTGTTATTCTGTTTAGTCCGCTGATAGGCTTGCTGTGGATTTGGTTGAAGCGCAAGAAAATTGAGCCCAATTATTTTGTAAAATTCGGTTTGGCATTTCTATTTCTTGGCGGTGCTTTCTATGTTTTTTATGTTAATCGATTTTTTGCGGGTGCAGATGGTAAAACATCACTGCTGGTTTTTACAGCTGCCTATTTTGTAATATCCATTGCTGAATTGTTTCTTTCGCCAATTGGTCTGTCCCTCATGACAAAGCTTTCTCCCAAGAAACTTTGGGGGGTTATGATGGGCTTATGGTTTTTAGCGAGTGCTTACGGACAATATGTTGCAGGAATTCTGGGTGCTGGCATGGCATCGCCAGATAATAACGCAAGCGCTACTGTGAAACTAAATCTCTACACAGAAGGTTATCATCAATTGGCTATCTACGGAATTATTTCAGGAGTAGTGGTGATCATCGCAGCACCTTTCCTTAAGAAATTGATGAAAGGAGTTGATTAACTTTTTGTTGGTAAAATTTTAAGGAATTATATTTTATACTTCTTAAAGAAAGCATCCCAATTCCAAAGGTAATTCACCATTATTTCATCTAATCTTTTTAGAAACAATGGATTCGGAACTTGCATCCGTTTGAAATATTCTGCTTGGTATTCATTTAAATTGTACTTAAAAAACACCGCTTTTGACATGCCATAGATCATATTTTTCGAAGGCATGTTAATTCTATTTATAAAACTTCGGTATTCTTTGATTATGTTTCGAATATCAACTTCTGACATTTCGTAAATTTTACCTAGTTTCTGATAGATTAATTTTTCTACGCGCTCCACTTGACCGCTATCAAAAGTGCTCTCCAATAAAGAAATATTACCAACAATTACAATTAGCGCAAATTCGTTATTGTTTGTCAAATCAAGTTTCGGTGATACAGTAAATGCAGGATCTTCGTTAATCCATTGCGCAATTACACTAAAGCCATTATCGACAGAGTCAAATAGTGCATTGATAAATATGTTAGCAACTTGGTTATCTGTTAATTTTTTCTTTATTAATGAACCGAACATAGACGTTGTTTATTAATTGGCTAAAAACAAAGTTAATATTCGCGTAACTTCAATTTCAAGTTCTTTAGATTGGTTTTCAACGTAGTTTTCAACAGAATTATAATTATTGTCTAATAAAGTAGTAAATTTGCCTAAAAAAAAACGATGAAAGGACTTATTAAGACAGTTAAAGGTGATATGTTGGTTACATTTTACGATAAAGATGCCCCAAAAACAGTCGCGAATTTTATTGGACTAGCTCAAAAGGGTTATTATGATGGCTTAGCGTTTCATCGCGTATTGCCTGATTTTGTTATTCAAGGTGGTTGTCCAAATTCTCGTGACGGTGAGAAAGGAATGCCAGGAACTGGTGGCCCAGGTTATCAAATTGAATGTGAATTAAATGGCGAGAATCAATTCCATGACCGTGGTGTTTTATCGATGGCTCACGCAGGTAGAAATACGGGTGGGTCTCAGTTTTTTGTTTGTCACTCAAGAAATAATACCGCCCACTTAGACCGTGTTCATACTTGTTTTGGAAAAGTAATTGAAGGGCTAGATGTAATAGACGCTATCCAACAAGGCGATTTAATCGAGTCGATTGAAATAATCGAGGATTAATCTTGGTTTTTAAGCAGTCTTAAATTGCCCAATAATCAATTGAGCCAATTCCTCGCCAATTCGATCTTGTGCTTCTAATGTTGCTGCTCCGATGTGTGGTGTACAAGCTATTTTAGGATGATTCAATAAATCTTGTCTTGGATTTGGTTCGTTTTCATACACGTCTAGTGCAATTCCTCCCAAAATTCCCTCGTCTAACGCAACTAATAAATCGTTTTCGTTTATTATTCCTCCGCGTGAAGCATTAATCATAAGCACGCCTCTTTTCATTTTTGCAAACTCTTTCGATGTAATTACTGCCCCGCCATCTGCTTGCTTCGGAACGTGAATGGATATGAAATCCAATTCGCCTAGTACCGCATCAATATCTTTCACAGGCTTAATTTCACAAACTATGTTTTTATTTTTGCCAATAGGTACGTTGATGCTTACTAAATCTTCTGAATTACCAACTGCAATTACGTGCATTCCCGCCCCTAAGGCGTATGATGCTAAACTTTGGCCTATTCTACCAAAACCGATAATGCCAATTGTTTTCCCCCGAAGTTCAATGCCTTTTGCATAATTTTTTTTCAGCGTAGAAAAATCACCTGTGGCCATATTTTTATAGGAGTCGTTTAAAAATCGAGCAAGCGAGAATAATTGTCCCATAACCAACTCGGCAACAGATTGTGACGAAGATGCGGGCGTATTAATCACTATGATTCCTTTTTCTCTAGCATATGCCACGTCGATGTTATCCATTCCTACGCCGCCTCGCCCAATTAATTTAAGATTTGGACATGCATCAATTACCTCTTTACGAACGGTTGTAGCACTACGCACTAAAATCATTTCAATTCCTTGGTCATTCAATGCTTCGGCTAGCTCTTCTTGCTTTACTTTTTCTGTAATTACAATAAATCCTGCTGCAGTGAGCAATTCTTTTCCCTTATTCGATATTCCGTCGTTGGCTAAAATTTTCATGCTGAAGTTGTTTAATTGAGGGATAATTTTATGAGATTGATTCAAAATGTTTCATCACGTCAACCAGTACTTGAACACTTTCGATAGGGAGTGCGTTGTACATCGATGCACGATACCCACCTGTTGATCGATGCCCCGGAAGACCTACAATTCCAGCTCCTTTCCACAATAAATCAAACGCCGCGGCATGGGTTTCATCTTGTAAGGTAAATGTAGCATTCATCAAGGAGCGATCTGCTGTTTCTACTGTTCCCTTGAAGAGTGAATTTCTATCTATTTCTTGGTATAAAAGGGCTGCTTTTGCAATATTTTTTTTCTCGATTTCAGCAACACCCCCGTTTTCAATGAGATTTCTAAGGTTTAATAAGGCAACATAAATAGAAAATACCGGTGGGGTGTTTAACATCGATTCTTTATCTATTTGTTGCTTCAAATCCAAGTAAGAGGGCATGAAAGGGGAACTAGATTTACCGAGATGTTCGTCTTTCACAATATAAAGTGTCGCTCCCGCAGGACCTAAGTTTTTTTGTGCACCCGCATAAATTAGGTCGAACTTGGAAACATCGATAACTTGAGAAAATATGTCGGATGACATATCGCATACCAACGGGAAATTTGTGTTGGGTAATTGTTTGAATTGAGTTCCGTAAATAGTGTTGTTTGACGTAAAATGAACGTAGTCTAGGTCATCTTGTACTGCGTAATCTTTGGGAATATAATTAAATTTTTTGTCTTCGGAACTTGCTATCAATGCTGCATCAACGCCTACTTTTTTTGCTTCTTTCATTGCTCCAGTGGACCAAGTTCCTGTGTTAAGGTATCCACCTCGCTTGTGCTCACGCATCATGTTAAGTGCCACAATGGTAAATCCTAAAGTGGCGCCACCCTGAAGAAAGGCAACCGAATATCCTGCAGGGACATGTAAGGCTTTTTTGACTAAATCGATAGATTCATCCATCACCGAAACAAAATCTTTGTGCCGATGGGATACTTCTAAAATAGATAATCCGTTAAAATCAATTACTGCCGCAGCGGCTTCTTCAAACACACTCTTTGGTAAAATACATGGGCCAGCCCCGAAATTATGCTTCATCTTAATTGTTTTAGAGTTAATATATGACACAAAAAAAGCCGTCAATATGACAGCTTTTAAAAATTATTCTGCTTTTGGTTTTTTAGTACTTGCTTTTTTTGCTGCTGTTGCCACGACTTTTTTCGTGTTCAGTTCTGATTCCACCTTGTCAACTTTAACACTTGCTATCATTACTTTCTGATCACTTTTCCTTTTTCGTGTAATGCCGTATGAACCCATTACTCTTTTTCCTTTCGCGGTTTTTTTATCGCCTTTTCCCATGACTTTTTATTGAAATTAATACTATTTCTATTTCCTAACAAAGTTAAAATACTTTTTTGAATAGCATCTTTAATGTGTTAAATTTCACCTTAAAACACTATTTATTTTTCGTTTGAGTAGTCTTTTTTTCTTAACCATCCTTTAGAAACGAAAAAGAGGAAAAGCGAAAGGGCTAGTACAAGCATAACGCCCCAAATAATAAAATAGCCATTTTTAGATTTTAATTCGGGCATGTTTTCAAAATTCATTCCGTAAACGCCGGCAATAAATGTTAATGGGATAAAAATCGAACTAACGATGGTGAGTACTTTCATGATTTCGTTCATGCGTTGTCCTTGGGCTGCATAATAAAAATTGGCCATCCCATCTAGGATTTGTTTTTGAGAATCGATTTCTGTAATTACATATGAACAGCTATGGTTTAAGCTGCTAAAATACCTTCGTGTGCTTTCTTCGATTAAAAACGTGTCGCTCCCCAGTAATTGAACGCTAATTTCAAGCATTGGACTAGCTATTTTTTTTAATTCAATGAGTTTTCTTTTTTCTACTTCAATTTGTAATAACAATGACTTATCCTCTGATTTTCGAAGAATTTCATCTATTCTTGTTGTTTTTTGAGCAATGCTGTCAACTACTTCAAAGTAATTATCTACAATGGCCTCTAGTGCTCGGAATAATAAAAAATCACTTTCCTTAGAGCGTATTTTACCACGATTTTTTTCAATTCGATCCCTTACATCGTCAAAATGGTCGCCTTCTTGTGATTGAAAAGAAATAAGGTAATCTTTTCCTAGAAAGAAGGTAATTTGATCTTTTATTAATAACTCGTTATCATTTTGTGTACTTGGTAGGACTGAAATAACATTGAAATAGATATAGCCATTTGTTTCCTCAACTTTTGGTCGACGCGCTTCTATAAATATATTTTCAATACTTAGTTTTTCTATTTTAAGTTGTTGACACAGCAAAAAAATGTCATTTTTAGCAGCTAATGAGTTAAAATTTAACCACGAAACATGGTCATTATCCAATACATTATGCGAAAATTCTAAGGCGAAATGTGCTGGCGTTTCTTTTTTAATTAAATAAAATGACGAATTATATTGGTACAATTGGCAAACAGTATTTTCCAAAACGCTTATTTTAAGTGAAGATAGTAAAGATTTTCATTTTACTTTATTTCTTTTTTTTGCCATTTATCATCATTCGAAAAGACGCAAGAATCACATCCTGTAATTGCAGTGGAAAATTTTCGTTTTAAACGGTAAATAAGGTAGCAAACGGCTAAAACTATTAAGCTACAAACTACTATTTCTTGAAACATAATTCAAAGATAAGGTTTTTATGCCAGTAATTGATAAGTGATAAAGGCGGATACATAGGCCATTACACCCATAATCGTTAGTTGTATGAGTGGCCAGCGCCAACTTTGTGTCTCCCTTTTCACAACGGCAAGTGTGGCCATGCATTGCATAGCAAAAACATAAAATACCATTAGCGAAACACCTGTGGCCATCGAATATACCTGCTCGCCATTGGGGCGTTTAGCATTTTTTAGTTGGGTTTTAAGGTTTTGAAGTTCTTCATTTTCGTCGTGGACGGCATAAATGGTGGATAATGAACCTACAAAAACTTCACGTGCCGCAAAGGAACTTATTAGGGAAATACCAATTTTCCAATCGTAACCCAAGGGGCTAATTGCAGGCTCAATAAATTTGCCCATCATTCCCATATATGAGCCTTCTAATTTTGCTGCTGCGATTAATGCTTGTTTTTCTGTACGATTTGACTTTACATAAAAACTTGATTTTTTCGCTAGGGTAATTTTTCTTGCACTATTTCCTGTTGGTCCATAGCTTGCAAGAACCCATAGTATAATAGAAATTGCTAAAATTATTTTTCCCGCGTCCCAAACAAAAAGGCTTATTTTTTCAACTACTGTCGTAAATACGTTTCGCCATCTTGGTTTTTTGTACTCTGGCATATCCATGATGAGAAATCCTTTGTTTTTGGCTTTTATAAATTTTTTTAGAACAATAGCCAAAAGTATAGCGGCAATTAATCCTAAGAAATAAAGTGCCAATAAGACTAATCCTTGCACATTAATGAAGCCCAATAAATACGTTTTAGGAATTACCAATGCTATCAGTAAGGTATATACCGGAATTCTTGCACTGCAGCTCATCAAGGGTGCAATTAATATGGTGATGAGTCGCTCTTTCCAATCAGAAATAGTTCGTGTGGCCATAATACCGGGAATAGCACAGGCCAAACTGGAGATCAAAGGCACTACACTTTTTCCGTTTAACCCGAAAGGACGCAAAAGTCGATCCATGATAAATACAACACGAGACAAGTACCCACTTTCTTCTAAAATAGCAATAAAGAAAAATAGTAGGGCAATTTGTGGAACAAACATGAGCACGCCGGCAATACCGGGAAGTATACCTTGGGTCAATAAATTCGTCAAGAGGCCCTGAGGAAGTTGTTGACTTAGCCAGTTACTCATCTGCACAAACGAACTGTCAATCCAGTCCATAGGAATCGTGGCAAAAGAAAATATAAACTGAAATATGGTCATCAAAATACCTAGAAAAATAAAATATCCCCAAAATCGATGTATTAGAACTCGATCTATTTTTCTTGATAATGTATTTTTAATAGTTGATTTTTCAAGCTGGACATTTACAAGTAATGATTTCAGCTTTTGGTATCTCTTCAACGTTTCTTGCTGTTGGCCTTCTTTGTCGTTAAGCGAACAAGGAAAATCACCATCGATAAAAAGGTTGTTTTTTTGGTTTATATCTTTGCTATCAATGGCGGCTAATAAGCGATCTTTACCAAGCCCAATTCGCGCATTCATTGTAACAATAGGCGAAGTTGGAAATGCAGTTTGTAATAATGAAACATTTATTTTTACACCATTTTTTTTTGCTATATCCCACATGTTTAGCACCAAAATTAGCGGAATGTTTAAATCGTTTAGTTGAGTAAAAAGTAGCATGTTGCGTTCCAAATTGGAGGCATCGACAACTACAATAGCGAGCTCGGGAAAATCATCATGTTGCTTATTGGTCAGCACTTGACAAACAATCTCTTCGTCTATCGAATGGGGATAAATACTATACGTTCCTGGGAAGTCTGTGAGTTGGTATTTGCGATCCCCAATTTTAAAGGTTCCCGTTTTTTTCTCAATGGTTACGCCCGGAAAATTCCCCACCTGCTGTCTTAAGCCACTCAGTAAGTTAAAAACGGAACTTTTTCCTGTATTGGGATTCCCAAATAATGCAATTTTCATGCGTTCATACACTTTCTAAATTTCATGCAGGCGTGTTGTGTACATGAATGTATTTTGCTTCGTCTAGTCTCAGTGTTAAAACGGAACCATTCATGGAAATAGCTATTGGGTCTCCAAATGGTGCTGTATAAAGTAGTTCTAGTTCCGTTCCGGCAAACATACCCATTTCAATTAATTTATTCGATAAATAGGGATGTGTAACTGTTTCAACGGTTACTTTTTCACCTAATTTAATCTCGCTGAGTACTTTTAGCATACACAAATTTACAAATCTAAAATAAGGTAAAGACTACCTTTTTTAAGGTATTCTAATTAATCGCCGTTCGACTTTAAGACAAATCGGGCTGTGTAGCGTGTTTTCTGTTCGATTATGACCATTTTATCTTTGCATATCATATCAATGGTGTGAGAATCGTAGTGTCGTATCGTAACAAGTTCAAGGTTTTCGTTGTAACGAACATCAAAATCAACTTGCAGTATCGCCAGGAGTTTAGCTAGTTTAATTTGATGTGCATCCACTAGAATCGAAAAACTTAAGGCAGAATTTTGCATTAAGTTGATTTTAACGTGCGCTGTAGCCAACATTTTAAAAATACCATAAAGGTTGGCTTCGTTAATAAAAGAGAAGTCTTTTGGCATTAAAGAAAACAAGATTTGCCCTTTTTTAATGATAAATGAAGGGATAAGTCCGTCATCTTTGGTCAGTGATTGGATTTCTGTTCCCGCTTCATTCGGATCAATAAATGATTTCACAAACAATGGAATATTCTTGTTTTGAAGGGGTTTTATTGTTTTAGGGTGAATTACACTTGCACCGTAATAAGATAATTCGATTGCTTCCTTGAAGGAAATTTTCGCTAATTTTTTTGTATTTTCAAAATATTTTGGATCTGCGTTTAACATGCCAGGAACATCTTTCCAAATGTAAACACTTTCTGCATCGCAACAATGAGCAAAAATTCCAGCTGAATAGTCGGATCCTTCTCGCCCCAGTGTTGTGGTGGAGCCGCATGAAGCATGCCCAATAAACCCTTGCGTTATTATAATATCTACGTTTTGAAAACTTTTCGAAATTTGCTTAGTTATCAATTCTTTTGATGTTTCCCAATCGACATTGGCTTCCCGGTAATTATCGTCTGTTCGTATTAAGCGCCTCGCATCACACCAAGTTGATTTCACTCCTAATTCCAACAGGTATTCGCTTACGATGTGCGACGAAATAAGCTCACCTGCGCACACAATCTGATCATAAAGAAAGTCGGAAGAGGCGCTTTTATCTTTTTCGTAGTGCTCCTTTAGCTCATCAAAAATTGAATCGATAAGTTGAAAACTTTTTGTTGTGTTTTTGCTAAACAGTTCGCTTAGTATTTCTTGGTGAAAGGTTTGAATTTCTTGCATTTTTTTAACAAACGTAGCTTTGTCTTTAGATTCAAGTGCGGTAAATAGCCCCTCTAATTTATTGGTTGTTTTTCCCATCGCCGATACCACGACCACTATTTTTTCACCTTGGTAAGCGGAAAGAATGGAACCTACATTTCTAACGGATTTTGCATCTTTTACCGATGCACCTCCAAATTTAAAAACTTTCATGCTATAATTAATTGAATCTTAATTTAGTTTTTCCGACAGTGCTTTAATTTCATTTCGAGGGGATTTTCTACCATATAAAATCGCGTAAACAGCATTTAAAATAGGCATGTCAACATTAAATTTTGCATTAATTTCCGTTAAACTTTTGGTGGCATAGTAACCTTCTGCAATCATATTACTCTCCGATTGGGCTGTTTCTATGGAGTAACCTTTGCCAATCATAAAACCAAAAGTACGATTTCTTGAAAATTTAGAATAGGCGGTCACCAATAAATCACCAAGATAGGCACTGCTTTTTGTATCGCGATGAACTGGGCTTACTACATCTATAAATCGCTCTATTTCTTGGATAGCATTGGCCACTAATACGGCTTGAAAGTTATCGCCGTAACCTAAACCTGCGCAGATACCTGAAGCCAGTGCATAGATATTTTTTAAAACAGCAGATAATTCTGTTCCAAATAGGTCATCGGTTGTACTTGTTCGAATGTAACGACAACTCAACAACTTGGCTACATGTTCGGCAATTTCATTTGTTTCACAACCAATCGTGAGGTATGATAGTCGCTCAAGAGCAACTTCTTCAGCGTGACAGGGGCCACAGATAATACCTATGTGCTCGTATTTGGTACCAAATGTTTTGTGGATAAATCTTGCTGGTATGGCGTGAAACTCGGGAACTATTCCTTTGACAGCAGAAAAGACTATTTTATCCTGAAGTAATTGCACAGGAAAATTGCTAAACGTTTTGGTTAAGAACGCCGCAGGAGTTGCTAACACAATGATATCGGCTGATTCAACAATTGATTCTAGATTGTTGCTGATGGTGATTTTTGACAAATCAAATTCTACATCTTGCAGGTAGTTTGGGTTATGCTTAAAATTTAGCAGGTGATAAATCGTTTCCTCGTTACGCATCCACCAATAAACCTGATTGCTATTATTTGTAAAGAGCTTTACTAATGCCGTAGCCCAACTTCCTCCACCAATTACGGCTATTTTATTTGAATTAAATCTCATGCTTTTAACGAGTGGATCTTCAAAGTGATTTGCGCAGTATACTTCAAATTAAGTGCTTGATTAATTAGTTGTAATTGATTATTTCGCCCGAATTAAGCGCCTGTGAAAATGCATCGCGCATTTTTTCTAATTTTAATTTGGAACTTGGATTTCCCTCTATCGCTTGATTTTTAAGTTGGTAATACGTATTGATGGACTCACCAAATAAATCTTGTTCAAGTTGTTTTTTGAGTTCTATAATTTTTGCGTTTACGCCTAATAAATAATGTTCAATTTCGCCTAGTAGTTGCAATTCTTCCTTCGATAAGGGTTCTTTTCCTAAAAGTGCATGGTATTGTGGCAGCAAATCACCCAGCATGGATATAAATCGGTCTAGTTCTTTATCTAATTGATTTTTATTTGCTTTAAAATCATCCATTTTAGCTGCTTTTAAGATTTAAAAGTAACTTTTTTCAGTTAACAAAGTGCAAATTCAATTTTTTTTAATTCCTTATCAGGCAAGCTCCCAATCGTTAAGATCATTTCCCGCAAGAAATGCTTTGTAATCCATTCGCGATTTTCCCTCTGCTTGCAGTTCTTGTATAGCAATTGCACCATCACCACAGGGAAATAATATGCCATTTAAGCCTTTTGTAAGTCGTTTTTGGCTCGGATTAGTTTGCTCGGCGCTTAGTGTTGAGGCATAAAGTTTAAATTGGTAATGCGCGTCTTTTTTTGAATTGTAAAGACGACACCACGCAGCTGGATAAGGTGATAAGCCCCTTATTTGATTGTGAACGACATTGGCTGAATTTCGCCAATTTATAGCGCAATCTTCCTTAAAAATTTTGGGTGCCTCCGAACTGCTGTTGTTTTCTTGTTCTCTTGTTTGAACAGTATTCAGCGCTATTTTTGAAATCGTTTCCATTATTAATTCAGCTCCTTGTTCCATTAAAACATCGTGTAACTCACCATAATTCATATTCTCGCCTATTTTCACCTTTTGTTGGTCGATTATTTCACCTGTATCAATTAGTTCGTTAATAAAAAAAGTGGTGATACCTGTTTCTTTGAGGCCATTCATTATTGCCCAGTTAATAGGCGCAGCTCCCCGAAGTGCCGGGAGAAGTGAGGCGTGGAGGTTGATAGTACTCTTTTTTGGCATCGTCCAGACAACTTTTGGTAGCATTCGAAAAGCCACCACCACAAAAAGATCGGCATCTACCGATTTTAAATCATGAATAAATTTTTCGTCCTTTAAATTTTCCGGTTGGAAAATAGTAAGGCCTTTTGCTTCAGCGAATATTTTCACAGCACTCTGTTTTAATTTCTTCCCACGTCCTGCAGGTTTATCCACAGCGGTAACTACGGCTACCACCTGATGCAAACTCCCGACTATTTTAGTTAGTATGGTAACCGCAAATTCAGGCGTTCCCATAAATACAATGCGTAAGGGCTTATTTTGCGTTATAAGATTTTCTTTTTCCAATTGAAATAGTGTAAATAAAACAAAGATAATCCACCTAAAATACTAAAATAAATATATTCTACGGTCCAAATCCAATAGATATCCCATTGAAAAACTTTAATGAAGAGGTAACTGAAAAATGAATACGTCACCACTGAAATTAATTCAATGAGCATAGAAACCATGGTATTTCCACTTCCGTGTATCGTGTGAAAATAGACAGAAACCAATCCGTATAATAATATGGAGCAAGAGATTAATCGCAAAATTTCGGCGCTTTTTTGCACGTAAATTTCAGCCGGGTTGATGACCCTGATAAGTACCTCGGGATAGAGTAGTGCTCCATGAAAAGTGAACAGCAAAAATCCAAAAGTAAGGAATTGGATCCTACGCTGGATGATGGGCAATGCCTCTAATTGGCCAGCGCCAATGTATTGTGAAATATATGTTTTGGTAGTTCCTGCGAAGCCCCATATGGGTACGAAAGCTAAAAAATAAATCGATCGAATATTTTGTGACACAGTTAAATCAAATTGCCCCTTTTGTTCAATCCACGTAAAGAATAAAGTCCAAGTAGCTAAAGCAAAAAACCCTTGTAAAAGTAAGGGGCTACCAATTTTTAGTAACTCTTTTAATGATTGCCATTGAAAAGAAAAATAGGAGAAAAGTTGGTATTCTTTTCGTTCTGAAGAAAAGTAGAGGTAGCCAATTAAAAAGAGCATGCAACAAGCATCAGCAAGGGTTGAAGCGAGGGCTGCGCCTTCGATTCCTAAGCATGGAAGACCAAAATTTCCAAAAATAAAGGCATAGGCCATTAATACATTACTTCCGGCGGTTATTATCGCAGCAATTAAAACAACAACCGTTTTTCCTTTGGCGATTAACATGGCTTGTATACTCAGTATAATCATCGCGAAAAACAACGAAAAGGAACGAATATGTAGAAATTTACCTTGGAGCAGCGCAATGGTTTTATTTGAGGAATAATTTAAGATTAAATCAGGCATTAAAAAATAAAGCACTAAAAATAGCATCAAGGCAAGAAAGCAGAGGGTCAAAACAGTGGTGCCAAAAATACGACCTATCGCATCTATTTTATTCTCGCCAATTCTTCGAGCAATTATGATTTGCGAACCATCACTCATGCCTACAAGCATCATGTACAAAGTGATGTAGATTAATCCCCCATTACCTAGGGCATCAAATGCTTCGGTTGAATACCGACTTATCAATGAAGCGTCGGTGATCAATACTATGGATTGTATAAACCCAGAAACCATCATGGGTAATGCAACACCCAGAATAGTTGTGTAACGAATAGCTAACATTATTCTATTTGTAGGATTAAGCCTTTAAGGTATTCTCCTTCGGGATGAAAAGCGTTAATGGGATGGTCGGCAGGTTGGTGAAGTTGCTCTAAAATACGAATGTTTCTTCCCGCTTCAATGGCTGCTGCAATTATGGTATTGGTGAAAAGCTGTTTGTCCACAACTTGTGAGCAGGAAAAAGTAAAAATAATCCCGCCTGGTTTGATTTGCCTAAATACGTGCGCGTTCAAACGCTTATAGCCTTGGATCGCTTGGTGACGCTTATCGCGGTGTTTCGCAAATGCAGGCGGATCAATAACAATAATATCGTACGCTTCTTCCACCTCTTTTAGGTATTCCATGGCGTCTTCAACAATACACGCATGCTTTCCTTTAAATGTATTTAGTAAGATATTTTCTTCGGTTAAAACAATGGCTTTTTTTGAACTATCTAAGGAATGTACAATGCTCGCTCCGTTATACAATGCTTGTAAACTAAATCCACCTGAATAGCAAAAAGTATTCAAGATCTTCTTCCCTTTTGCATACCTACCTAGGATCGCTCGATTTTCCCTTTGGTCAATAAAAAAACCTGTTTTTTGTCCATTGATCCAATCAATGAAATAATTAACGCCATTTTCCATTGCTTGATGAGGTAACTCACATGCGCCAAATAAATAAGCGTCTTCGATCTCATTTTTGGTCGATAGCGTATCGGAAGATTTTGAATAAATAGCTGTTAATTTATCCTTCAATATAGTTTGAAGCGCAAGGGAAATATCCGCGAGGCAATGATACATACCTATTGAGTGACATTGAATAACGGCAACTCCGTTGTAGTAATCTATGATTAATCCTGGTAATCCATCTCCTTCGCCATGACAAATTCTAAAGATGGAATTCACTTTGCTGTCAAGTCCCAAATCATAACGCAACTGTAAGGCATTTTGAAGTTTTTCAGTAAAAAAATGCTCGTTAATCAATTCATTTGTAAATGTTTGAATTCTAACTGAGATGGTCGCATGCTGAAAATGCCCAATGGCTAAAAAGTCGTTTCGATGGTTGTGAACTGCAACGATATCTCCGTCATTTATGGCACTCGTGTCGGTATAAATCGCGCCTGAAAATACCCAAGGATGCTTTCTTAATACGGAATGATCTTTCGCTTTTCTGAGTTGGATAATGGGATAATTCATGCCTGTAAAATTACTTAATCTTATTGCATGGTTGTGCTTTCATTATACTACAAACTCAAATATCTTTGTCTATCGAGTGAAAAACTAGAATAATCACATTACTTTTACTCAAAAAAATACAAATGGGAAATAAAAGAACCTTAAAAAAAGGCCTTAACGAAATGGTTTTTGATGTGGTAGATGAATGTTATTTTATTCAAATTACTGACGAAAATAAAATACCGGCAGCAGAAAAATTAATTGTTGAAGTGGCTGATTTCCAAGATCATGTTTTAGGAAGTATAAACAAAGCAAAAGGTAAGGCCGCATTCCGACTAATTTACACGGAAGTTGAAGCTAAATCTGACTACTTTATTGATGCTTTAAACACTTTAAACCATTAAGAGGATAGGATGAAGTGGAAATCAATTTTTGCCTTCTTAGGGTTCATTGGTTTCTTTTTATCCTTGTTTATCTCGGGCGGAAAATCTACTTTCTGGAATGCCGTTGCACTCGGTGGATTAATGGTTTTTCTATGGATTTTAGAGATCATCCCCATTTATTTAACTGCGCTCCTCCCATTAGTTCTAGCTATTCCGCTTGGAATTCTTAAACCTGCTGAATTAGCAAGTGCTTACGGTAATAGTAATGTTTATTTGTTTTTGGGTGGATTTATCTTGGCCTTAGGACTTGAAAAATGGCGGGTGCACGAACAAATTGCCCACGGAATATTAACCATTGTTGGGGATTCAAAGCCTAGAATTTTACTTGGTTTTATTTTTAGCACCGGATTGATTAGTATGTGGATTTCCAATACCGCAACTGCGCTAATGATGCTTCCCATGGCAATGGCTATAATTCACGCACTTCCTGTAGCACACCAAAAATCAAAATTTAGTCTTTATTTAGTGCTATCGATTGCTTATGCATCGAGTATTGGTGGAATGGCCACACTTGTCGGTACGCCAACCAATACGCAAATGGCGGCCATTTTAGAACAAAATTATGGGATTACCATTGGGTTTTTTGAATGGATGAAAATTGCTTTGCCTATTAGTGTGTTAATGCTCTTAATTACTTACGTTTATTTTTATTTTTCGCTTGGTAAAGAACGACTGGATTTTCATGATTTTAAAATTGTGAAAAAACCTTGGTCCACGGAACAAATTAGAGTGGTCTTAGTTTTTGGTGGGGTGGTATTTTTATGGATCTTTAAGGATTTAATCAATGATCTTACACCAGTAAAATACGACGATGAAAACGTGGCCATATTGGGCGCTGTCTTACTGTTTATCATTCCTGCCAATAAAACGAAAAAGCCACTGTTGAATTGGTCGGATACTGAAAAATTGCCTTGGGGTATTTTACTGCTCTTTGGTGGTGGATTGGCGCTTGCTAAAATGTTAGAAGTAAATGGTATCGTAGCTCTTTTAACGGATGTACTCGAATCCTTTAATAATGAATCAATCTTTGTCATTATTGTTGCAATGGTCGCTATAACTATTTTTGCATCAGAATTATTATCGAACATAGCCTTGGTAGTTATTTGTGTTCCAATTGTTGCCGCCTTCGCAAAATTTGCTGGTTTTGATATCCTGCAATTATGTATTCCCCTCACCTTAGCGGCAAGTTGTGCCTTTATGCTTCCGATGGGAACACCGCCTAACGCTATTGTTTTTTCTTCTGGTTTTGTAACTATGGGACAGATGGCAAGGGCCGGTTTAGTGTTAAATATTATAGGTATTATTCTTATTTCCTTTTTTGGAGTATTCTTTTTATAATCTTTTGGTTATATTCGCTTAATAAATTAAGCCTATGTTCTACGCTAAAAGACTTTTTGATGTTCCCTATCACCAAGTAAAAAATTATCCGAATGCTACTATGTTTGTCACCAAAATAGCAGGCGATTGGATTGGTACTTCAACACAACAATTTCTTGATGAGGTCATGCTTGTCTCTAGGGGACTAATTGCGCTCAATGTGCAAAAAGGTGATCGAGTTTCTGTATCGGCGAATAATAGGGTAGAGTGGAATATCTTTGATATTGCCGTCCAACAAATAGGGGCAATTCTTGTACCGCTTTATCCTACAAGTTCAGAATCTGATTATTCTTTTATAATCAATAATGCTTCCGTGAAATTAATCGTGGTTTCTAATAAAGAATTGTTTGATAAAGTAGAAAAAATCCGTCCCAATGCGCCTTCTCTAAGCTCAGTTTTTACTTTTGATGAAGTGGAGGGAGCCACTAATTGGAAAGCGATTCATGAAAATGCGGCTAAAATAGAAGAAAGTGAGGTAACTAAGCGTATGGCTGAAGTAGCTCCTGAAGACATGGTGACAATCATTTATACTTCTGGTACCACTGGGAATCCCAAAGGTGTAATGCTTTCACACTTAAATTTATTGTCAAATGTGGAAGCTTGCATAGCGCCAATTCCTGCATCTCAAGGTTCTAAAGTACTTTCCTTTTTACCTGTTTGCCATGTCTATGAACGGATGTTGCATTACTTGTATATGTATTTAGGCTGTTCTATTTATTTTGCAGAATCCATGGAAACCATTGGTGAAAACATTCGAGAAGTTAAGCCAGAGGTCTTTTCAGCTGTTCCACGTTTGATCGAAAAAGTGTTCGATAAGATAATGGCGAAAGGAGAAGATCTTTCTGGTATAAAACGAAAATTGTTCTTTTGGGCCGTTTCCTTGGCAGAAGAGTACGATTTTATGGGTAAAAGTTCTTGGTACCACTTTAAATTAAGTATTGCACGGAAATTAATTTTTAAAAAATGGCAGGAAGCTTTGGGTGGAAATGTAAGGGCGATTGCTTCTGGAAGTGCTGCCTTGCAACCTAGATTAGCACGTATTTTCTTTGCTGCCGATATTCCTATTCTTGAAGGATATGGATTAACAGAAACCTCGCCTGTTGTTTCTGTGAATTGTTTTGTCAAAGGAGTTCGAATCGGCTGTGTTGGACAATTAATTGAGAAAGTCGAAGTCAAAATTGCCGAGGATGGCGAAATCCTTGTTAAAGGTCCAAATGTGATGATGGGATATTTTGAAAATGAGGAAGCTACAAATGAAGTTTTTGATGCGGATGGCTGGTTTCACACCGGTGATATTGGAACGTTTCAGGAAGATAAGTTCTTGAAAATCACAGATCGTAAAAAAGAAATATTTAAGACCTCTGGTGGAAAGTACATCGTGCCTCAAGCTATGGAAAATAAATTTAAAGAGTCTCGTTTTATTGAACAAATAATGGTGGTCGGAGAAGGAGAAAAATTCCCTTCTGCTTTTATTGTCCCGAATTTTGCTTTTATTCGTGAATGGGGTGAATACAAAAATCATGATTTTAGTGGACTTTCAAATGCGGATATCGCAAAATCAAAATTAGTTAATGATCGAATTGGAGAGGAAATAAATACATATAATAAGGAATATGGTAATTGGGAACAGATTAAAAAGTTTGCTTTGTTAGAAAAGGAATTTTCTATTGCAGCGAATGAATTAACACCAACCCTGAAGCTTAAGAGGAAGAAGATAATGGAGAATTATCAAGCTGAATATTCAACTATGTATTTGAATTAACAAAAAAAAACCACCGTTAAGGTGGTTTTTTTAAATCTAAATCTTAATTTTAATTAATTCGCTTTCTTAGAACAACAAGCTTTTTGTTCGCCTGCCCCACAAGATTTTGTTTCAGATGCACAACAAGATTTCTTTTTCTTACGCTTCTTTTTCTTGTCATCATCATTTAATTCAACCTTAATACCATTTGCTGCTGCATAGGTATTAATTGCCATTGGAGCTACAAATGTGCTTAATGTCAATACTAATAGTAATTTTTTCATGGTTTTGTTTTTTGTAAAGTTATACATTAATTAATAATATTTCCAAGTATTGTCAATTTTGATTGAACTTTATCTCCAATTGCAATGGAAAGCTCGGTGTTCTTCGGTAAGAATACATCAATTCTTGAGCCAAACTTGATAAAACCGAATTCTTCTCCTTGTTTTGCAATACTTCCTATTTCATTGTAATAACAAATGCGCCTAGCAACGGCACCTGCTATTTGTCGAACAAGTACTTCTTGGCCTTCCTTTGTTTTTATTACCATGGTGGCACGTTCATTTTCTGTACTGCTTTTTGGATGCCATGCTACCAAAAATTTGCCGGGATGATATTTTTGATAGTTTACTACACCATTAACAGGGTAATAGTTCGCATGAACATTCAATGGTGACATAAAAATAGAAACTTGAATTCTAATATCATTAAAATATTCGCTTTCTAAGGTTTCTTCAATGACTACAATTTCTCCGTCTGCTGGGCAAACTATTTCCTCGTCTTTATAGGTTCTTTGTCTTTTTGGAATTCTGAAAAATTGAACTATTAAAATAAAGAAAATTAAATTGAATACTTCAATACCCCAAAAAACAATACAATGTAAATTTTTTAGTAGTAGAAAATAGTTGGTAATACCAATAATTAGCGATGCAATGAAAGAAATTAATAGGATTGAATGTCCCTCTCTATGAAATTTCATGATGGAAAGTTAACAATTTAGTGCGATTTGTGCCAATGTAAGGGATTAATTATTAAACCCAATAAAAGTAAACCATGTTCCAACAATAAAAAAAAGGAATGGAAAACAAGGCTGCATCAAAACGATCGAGTATCCCGCCATGTCCTGGTAAAATACTCCCTGAGTCTTTCAATTGTAAACTTCGCTTGAATAATGATTCTAATAGATCGCCAAAAATAGATCCAGGCGCAATGATTGCTGCCGAAATTACCCAAAATAAAATATGGCCAGGATCAAAATATTTCCCAAAAATAAATCCAAGTACTAAGGTCATTAAAATTCCGCCCAAAGCACCTTCCCACGTTTTGTTTGGAGAAATACGCTCAAATAATTTGGTTTTACCGAATATTCTACCCGAAACATAAGCGAAGGTGTCGTTTGTCCAAATCAATAGAAACATACCTACCACGCTCGGTAAGGCAGGATTCGTGTTTCTGAGGTTTAGATCAATGGTTAAATAAAAGGGTACCACGACGTAAATAATCCCAAATACCAACAAGGAAATATTTAAAACTGGATTAGCATGCTTTTTCCATAATTCAACAAGAACTAGAGTAAAGAATAAGGGAAATATGAATGTAATCGATAAAACAGGTAATAATTCCATGCTAATTCCAACAAGCAGCACGAAAATAAAAATCCCAATGAACAGACCGATTTCAGCGCTTATTTTTAACAGTGGATGTGCTTTGAATAAACGATAAAATTCAATTAAACCGATAACCATGAATAGTGAAAACACAATGGCTTGAGCGTATGGTCCCCAGAGTATCGAACCAATAACTGTGGTGCAAAATAACAAACCAGTTATTGATCGGATAACCAAATTATTCATTGCCAATGTTTATTAATTGTTTGGACTGAACTAGGTCTTTTGTATCGACGAAAATTTCGTAAGTCCCAAAATTTTGATACATGCTATCGACTGTGTTTCGTTCTCTAAATTCGATTTCATTTGCAGCGAGTAAATCTTTACAAATTTCGAAATAAAAACGATCCGTGGTGTTTAGCAGACGCTCAAAATTACTCATTGCTCCCCTCAATTGAATCCTTGGGAGTAACTGCTTTTTTGGAAATTCGTTTTGGTTTCGGTTTTACTTCCACTACCGATTCCTCCACCAATATATCTCTATCCCAACTTCTTTTACCGAAAATAATTTCTAGGTCTTCTTTAAAAATCACCTCAGTCGCAAGTAGTTTTTCAGCCAAGAGGACTAATTTGTCCTGGTTGTTGGCTAATGTGTCTAAGGCTCTTCGATATTGGGTTTCAATTAATTCACTTACTTCTTGATCGATAATCATCGCAGTTCGGTCAGAATAAGGCTTCATGAAAGTGTCGCGACCTTGGGAATCATAAAAAGAAACATTACCCAATTTTTTATTCAAACCATAGATGGAAACCATGGCATAAGCTTGTTTAGTTACTTTTTCCAAATCGCTGAGAGCTCCCGTGCTAATCTTTCCAAACGTTAGTTCTTCGGCTGCACGACCTCCAAGTGCAGAGCACATTTGATCTAGAAGTTGCTCTGTTGTGGTTATGCTCCTTTCATCGGGAAGATACCAAGCGGCACCTAACGACTGGCCTCGAGGAACTATGGTTACTTTTACAAGTGGATGAGCAAACTCTAATAGCCAAGAAATAGTGGCGTGACCTGCTTCGTGAAACGCGATGGCTTTTTTCTCTTCTAAACTAATTATTTTATTTTTCTTTTCGAGTCCACCTATAATTCGGTCTACCGCGTCTAGAAAATCTTGTTTTTCCACTTTCTTTTTACCATTTCTTGCTGCAATTAAAGCTGCTTCATTACAAAGATTCGCAATGTCTGCTCCAGAAAATCCTGGAGTTTGTTTTGATAAAAAATCCACGTCTAAATTTGCTTCTAATTTTAAAGGTTTTAGGTGAACTTGGAAAATCTCTTTTCGTTCGTTGAGATCAGGCATGTCAACGTATATCTGACGGTCAAAACGGCCTGCACGCATTAATGCACTGTCTAAAACGTCAGCGCGATTAGTCGCTGCTAGTATAATAACACCAGAATTAGTGCCAAATCCATCCATTTCGGTTAGCAACTGGTTCAAGGTGTTTTCACGTTCATCGTTTGAATTGAAACCGTTATTTTTTCCACGTGCTCTTCCAATTGCGTCAATCTCATCAATAAAGATAATAGAGGGTGCTTTTTCTTTGGCTTGCTTGAATAAATCGCGAACCCGAGAGGCACCAACACCAACAAACATTTCCACAAAATCAGACCCTGATAAGGAAAAGAAGGGAACTTTTGCCTCTCCTGCAACGGCCTTGGCTAATAGTGTTTTTCCCGTTCCTGGAGGACCTACCAGCAAAGCGCCTTTCGGAATTTTTGCACCTATATCAGTATACTTTTTTGGATTTTTTAGAAATTCAACAATCTCAACAATTTCGACTTTTGCTTCCGCAAGCCCTGCGACATCCTTGAATGTAGTGTTGGTTGACTTTCCTTTATCGTAAACTTGCGCACGAGACTTTCCGATGTTGAAAATTTGGCTTCCTCCGCCTCCACCGCCTCCACCTGACATTCTTCGCATCACGAAAACCCAAATTAAAATGATAATTCCAAACGGCAAAATATAACTTAATATTTGCGAAAAGTAATTAACACGATTTACGATCGAATAATTGGCTTTTCTAGCGTCTAAATCACTTTGAAAATTTCCTAGATCACCTATGTTTTCTATTTCGAAAATAATTTCTTTGCCCTTCACGGGAGAAACCTTTTTCAAGGCTTTTTTCATGGTATTGAAATCTCCGCTTTTGTTTTTTTCAATAAACGCAACGCCTTCTTTATTTAACTTAAAGTCAGCACTTGTTTGATTAACAATTTCAATGTTTTTTACTCCTTTCGCCTCAACAAGCGCATAAAGTGTTTTTTTACTTGAAATAACTACGTGGCTATCACCACTCACATACAATTGAAAGGCAATTAAGGCAACGCCTAAAATTCCATAAATCCAGTACACTGAAAAACCACCTTTCTTGTTTTCTTTTGCCATGTTTAATTTATATTTGGTATATCTGTTCTTGTTGCGTCTGCCCACAAATCTTCAAGTTCATAAAATTTTCTTGCGTCTTTGTAGAAAACGTGACTAACTACGTTTATATAGTCTAACAAAATCCACTCGCTATTTGTTTTACCTTCTATGTGCCATGGCTTTTCTTTTAGCTCTTTTCTTGTGAAACGTGCAATAGCGTTTGAGATACCATCAACGTGTGTACTCGAGTCGCCAGAGCATATAACAAAAAAATCGCATACAGCGCTACTTAATTTTCTAAGGTCCAAAACGACGATGTCGTTGGCTTTGTTTTCTTGCATTCCTTCTATGATAGCCTTTACTAAAATTTCAGAGGCATCTGGTTCTTTTTTTTTTCGCATTAATTTTTTATCGTTTACAAATCTAAACCTTATATTTTAATTTTACCTTTGAAATCAAACAATTTGGAATAATAAACTATGTTATTTGGCAGTCAAATTTTTCGTTTGGATAGCGTGGAGTCAACCAACAATTTTGCTGCCAAATTGATTGAACAGCGACTTTGTGAAAATGGCGCACTAATTTTGGCAGGTATCCAAACGTCAGGAAAAGGCCAACGCGACGCAATTTGGGAGTCTGATTCAAATAAAAACATACTTTGTAGCTACGTTTATTTCCCCGACAATATGTCAGTCGATTCATTAGCGATATTTAATTGCTGTTTTTCGCTTGCTGTTATTACTGCGCTTAGTCAATTTGGTATTGGTGCTTCTATCAAATGGCCCAACGATATTTTAATAAATAATAAAAAAGTGGCAGGGATTTTAATTGAAAATGAAATTAGTCAAGGACAAATAAAATCAATGATTTTTGGTCTTGGTTTAAACGTCAATCAGCTTTTGTTTAACAATCACCTTGCAACGAGTATGGCAATAGTGCAAGAAACAACCTACGATTTAAACGAGGTTTCAGTAACAATATCGAAAGAAATTAATCAATGGGTTTCTTATATCGAAATAAACAATTCGTGGATAAAAACGCAATACCTGAATCATTTGTTCGGGTATCAAAAGTTGCTTCGCTTTAAAATTTGGAGCGGCGAGGTAGTAGGCACTATTAATGGTGTAAATGATCGTGGGGAACTTGAAGTTGAACTGAAAGGAAAGGTCGAAACATTCGCAAACAAAGAAATTAGCTTTTTACTGTAAAGTGCTCGATGATTTTTTCAGCCATATAGTTGAAAAGGTTTTGTAAAGGCTTTGTAGCAACCATGGCAAGGAATGTATTTAGTTCTCCATTAAAAACGATATCGCCTTTGGTATTGTAGTTTTCTTCTTCCAAATTAATTTTGAGTTGGAATGGAAATGGACTTCCCTCTCCTGATTTTAGCAAAACTGCGCCTGTCTCGTCATGGCCATCTTGAATAAGCTCAATGGTTATCCCTCCTTGTATTTTGAAGCTACACGTACTTTCAGTGGCCGTAAAGTGTGTGATTTTATCTATCGGCAATAATAATTCATAATTTGCACTAGTTGATAAAAATTCCTGAAGGCGCTTTTTGGTTGCGGATACGCTTATCTCATTACTTTTTATGATCATGGTTTTTATTTATTCCAACTAGCAGGGTTATCCTTCCATTTTTTTAATTCGGCTAATTCATTTGCATTGATGTAATTTGAGCTTAGGGCTTGTTCAATTAAAGTGTCGTAATCAGATAAGGTAATAAATGGGCATTCTGCTTTTTCGAAACTTCGCTCCGCCAAACTAAAACCATAAGTAAAAATAGCAGCAAGTCCTTTTATAATTAAACCTGCCTCACGCAAAGAATCGACTGCTTTGATACTACTTCCTCCTGTCGATATTAAATCTTCAATTACCACTACTTTTTGCCCGGCTTCGTAAAGACCCTCAATTAAATTACCCATTCCGTGTTCTTTGGCATTACCTCGAATATAAATAAACGGTAATCCCAATTCTTGGGCAACTAAAACGCCCTGTGGAACTCCTCCAGTTGCTACACCCGCAATTACATCAGGTTTACCGAAGTAATCCAAAATGGCGGTGCAAAATTGCTGGCGAATATATGTTCTAACAGCAGGGTAAGATAAGGTGATTCGGTTGTCGCAATAAATAGGAGATTGCCACCCAGATGCCCAATTAAAAGGGTTTTGAAGGCTAAGTTTAATCGCTTTTATTTTGAGTAGCTCCTCCGCTATTCGGAAAGATGTATCTTTGTTATGAATCATGTCTCAAAAGTATAAAGTATTTATCGATAATATTGAACTTTTCTTCGTAATAGAAGAAATTAAAGGAGTTCAAATTTTACTTGGAAGATTTTTTCCTGATAATGTTACAGTGCTCAAAGAAACAATTTCGGAATTAGGAGGAAAACAAATGCAATTCGTTTCCAAAAATCCCAAACGAACGTTCAAACGATTTTTTAAAGCCTTTAATTATGTCAAAGCAGCTGGTGGATTAGTGGCTAGGGGAGATGAACTATTGTTTATATTTCGCAATGGTAAATGGGATTTGCCAAAGGGAAAATTAGAAATTAACGAATCTTCAAAAAAAGCCGCGAGAAGAGAGGTTGTAGAGGAATGTGGATTAATTAAGAAACCTAAAATAGTAGGTAAAATCATCAATACCTATCACGTTTATGAAATGAATGGCGCTTCTTTTTTAAAGAAAACAAATTGGTATTTGATGCAATACAATGGAACGGAACCACTACTTGCGCAAAAAGAGGAGGGGATTACAAAGGCCTGTTGGGTCAATGCTACCGGGCTTCCAATCAAACTTAAAAAAAGCTATCCTTCTATCGCTGAAGTATTGAAATGTGTAACTTTATAAAAAATATAAACTGATGAAATTTTTAGTATTATTTCTTATTCCAGTTTGCTTTTCAATTGCGCAAGCTCAAAATTCTAACCCGACCGGTTATGTAAAGAAAGGTCTTAAGTTTAAAACTGTTGAAATAGCCCGTGGCGATATAGAATACGGAAGTAAAGACTTATTTATTTTTGAATTTGTCAATAAAGCCAATAGGCCAGCTATAATTAATGAAGTGCAAACGAGTTGTGGTTGTACCACGGCAGAAAAACCGATGGGAGAGATCAAAAAACGGGGTAAAGGCAAGATTTCTGTTTCTTACGACACCTATCGTGTGGGCCTTTTTACAAAAACCATTACTGTTTCGTCGACGGTGGGCTTACCTGTGGTTTTAACAATATCAGGAAATGTTTTGCCTGAAAAGCACTGACTTTTTTCCGATTGGTTTTGTTAATCGAATTCCCTATTCTCACTATGAGCTATATAATTTTCTATCTTTGAGCCAAAATTAAGTGATGGAAACGCCTAAAATATTTGAGCCAGGCAAAATAGAAGAGAAATGGTATGCCCATTGGATGGAAAAAGGGTATTTTCATTCTTCTCCCGATGAAAGAGAACCTTATACAATTGTAATTCCGCCACCAAATGTTACCGGCGTCTTGCATATGGGTCACATGTTAAATAATACCATCCAAGATGTTCTGATTCGGCGTGCAAGAATGTTGGGAAAAAATGCGTGTTGGGTGCCTGGAACCGACCATGCCTCGATAGCTACTGAGGCAAAAGTAGTTCAAAAATTGCGCGCTGAAGGAATTCAGAAGTCCGACTTGACACGCGATGAATTTTTAGCGCATGCTTTTCAGTGGAAAGAAAAACACGGGGGAATTATTCTCGACCAATTAAAAAAACTCGGGGCTTCGTGTGATTGGAAAAGAACGCATTTTACAATGGATAAAGCGTATTCGGAGTCTGTTGTTGGTGTTTTTATTGATTTATTCAACAAAGGAAAAATTTACCGAGGTGTACGCATGGTGAACTGGGATCCTGAAGCTCTTACCGCTGTTTCCGACGAGGAAGTGCTATACAAAGAGGTTAATTCACGTCTTTTTTATATTCGTTACAAAATTGAAGGCCGTGATGATGAGTGGGTAACTGTTGCCACCACAAGGCCCGAGACAATTCTTGGTGATACGGCTATTTGCGTAAATCCAAATGACGAGCGATTTAAGCACTTACATGGGAAGAATGTACTTGTGCCAATTGGAAATCGCATCGTGCCTATTCTGACTGATGATTACGTGGATATGGAATTTGGAACGGGTTGCTTAAAAATTACCCCTGCTCACGATATTAACGATTATGAAATCGGTAAAAAACACAATTTAGCTTCAATTGATTTATTTAACGAAAATGGTACACTAAATAGTAATGGTTTGCACTACGAGGGAGTCGATCGGTTTGAAGTAAGAAAATTAATAGAAATAGAGTTACACGATACGGGTTTTCTTGTTAAATCGGAGGATCATATAAATAAAGTTGGTTTTTCAGAACGAACAAACGTTGTTATTGAACCAAAACTTTCTATGCAGTGGTTTGTGGAGATGAAAGAATTAGCCAAGCCAGCATTAGATAAGGTGCTAAATGATGAGGTTAAATTTTATCCAGATAAGTTTAAAAACACCTATCGTCATTGGATGGAAAACGTTAAAGATTGGTGTATTTCTCGTCAATTGTGGTGGGGACATCGGATTCCTGTCTGGTATTATGGAGAGGGTATTAATGATTTTGTTGTGGCACTCAGTGCTGAAAGTGCAGCAAAGTTGGTTTTTGATAAAACAGGAAAAACATATCCTTTAGAGGCCTTAAAACAAGACGAGGATGTGCTCGATACTTGGTTTTCAAGTTGGCTTTGGCCAATCTCTGTTTTTAATGGCCTCACTCAACCTAATAATCCAGAGATTAATTATTATTATCCCACCAATGATTTAGTAACAGGTCCCGATATTATTTTTTTCTGGGTTGCTAGAATGATTATGGCAGGATACGAATACAAAGAAAATAAACCTTTTTCTAATGTCTATTATACGGGCATCGTTAGAGATAAATTGGGTAGAAAAATGTCAAAAACATTGGGTAATTCACCTGATCCAATCGATTTGATTAATCAGTTTGGTGCCGATGGTGTTCGAATGGGAGTGCTCTTTTCTGCTCCGGCCGGTAACGACTTGCCATTTGATATTACGCAATGTGAGCAAGGAAGAAATTTTACAAATAAAATGTGGAACGCTTACCGTCTCGTTTCTTCTTGGGAAGTTATTGAGTTTGAGCAACCACGATCAGCAGTACTTGCAATCAATTGGTTTGAAAGCAAATGCAATAAAGTTATCGGAGAAATTAACGACGCTTTTGATAAATTTCGAATATCAGACGCCCTCATGCTAACCTATAAGTTAATTTGGGATGACTTTTGCTCCTGGTATTTGGAAATTATTAAGCCAGGGTACGAGCAGCCTATAGATATATTCTCAAAAAATGCTACAATTCTTTTCTTTGAAACCTTATTAAAGTTAGTACATCCTTTTGCACCCTTTATTGCCGAAGAAATTTGGCATTTAATTCGACCGCAAGAAAATAATGACGATATAATAATTGCTGAATGGCCAAAAGCTAAAAAGGTAAATCAAGCTGTTTTGGACTCGTTTACGAAAAGTGAGGAAGTAATTATCAATATTCGAAATGTAAGAAAACAAAATAATATTGCTAACAAAGTTAAAATGGAACTTTTCATTAAAAAAAATAATGAAAACGATGCATCTTTTGATTCTGTAATTGTAAAAATGGGAAATCTTTCGTTGTTAGCCTATTCGGAAATAACAATACCTAATGCCAATTCATTTATTGTAAATTCAAATGAATATTATATTCCCTTTGGTGATGCAATTGATATGGATGCTGAAAAAGTTAAACTAAATGAAGAATTAAACTACACAAAAGGATTTTTAATAAGTGTGCAGAAAAAATTGCAAAATGAGAAATTTATGGCTGGAGCTCCAGAACAAGTTGTATTCGTTGAGCGTAAAAAAGAGTCTGAGGCGTTAAGTAAAATTGCTATTCTACAAGAAAAAATAGCTAACCTTACTTGAAAATATTTAATGGGTTCGGAGCTTTGTCATGGACTAGTTTTTTATAAATCACCAAAAATTAAATTCAAAACATGATACATTTCCTTAAGAAGCAGCTAGCCAAATACAAACAAGCAAGACATGGGGTGTTGGAATACGGGAGTGAAATTAGAACTTTTGAGGTGCTTGGAATTGGTAAGGTTGAATTTGCCCAATGGTTGCATCCGTCGGAAAAACCTATTGAACTAACGCACTCGCATGTCGAATTTTATCGCGGTCTTGCAAAAAGTGGTGGACTTATCGTTGATATTGGAACGCATACTGGAGATACAACTGTACCCATGGCATTGGCCGTTGGAAAAGATGGATTGGTAATAGGTCTTGAGCCCAATAAATATGTCTTTAAAATTCTCGAGCAGAATGCAAGTTTGAACAAGGCAATTACCTCAATTGATGCGTTCTGTTTTGCAGCAACTAAAGAGGAAGGAAGTTTTATTTTTAATTATTCTGATGCTTCATTTTGTAATGGAGGTTTCCTGTCCGAAATTCAAAATCAGAAGCATAATCACAATTATGAGTTAGAGGTTCAAGGTAAAAACTTACAGGATTTTCTCTATGCAAATTATGCTGATCGATTAGATAAATTGGACTTGATTAAGATCGATGCCGAAGGTTATGATAAGGAGATATTGAAGACAATCCCTAAAATATTGGCGACCTACAAGCCTAATTTGATGATTGAGTGCTACAAAAAACTTACGCCTGCAGAAAGAAATGAGTTGTTTAATATCACTGCCGAGTGCGGATATACACTTTATTACCTCGAGAATTTTGAAGAGGGTGGACTTAAAGTGGAAATTACCAGAGAACAAATGAATGATAAAAAACATTTTGAAATGTTAGCCATTCATAAGGACCGTATGTGATCATTGTATCCCAAGAACTAGTTCTACTTTTTCGCAAACTTTGTGGTGATCATAGATCTTTACAGCATCCAATAATAGGTCCTTGTTTATTTTTTTGTTGCTAAGAAACGATTTGATTTGTTCCGATAAACTTTCGGCTTTTTGTGGAATAAATAATTGACCAAATTGACCAAAGCCAAGGATTTCTGGACTTCCTCCTCCGTCACTTGCAATTACAGGTATTCCTGAGGCCATTGCTTCGATGGTAACCATTCCAAAAGTTTCTGCTTTAGAAGCCATGATAAAAAGATCAATAGCAGCATAAAAAACTTCAATGTCTTTGCGAAAAGGCCTAATAAAAACTTGATTAGTTAAATTAAAATTGTCAATTGACTGATGAATTTGTTCAATATATTCTTGTCCAGCCCCTTTTGTTGGCTCACCAAGAAAACAAACATGTATGGATGGGTTGTTTAGGCGATTAATTGCCTCGAGTAACAAAAGATGCCCTTTAAATGGATCAAAACGGCCGCTAAGTCCAATAGTAATTTGGTCTTGAGGGAGATTAAGCATTTTTCGTGCTGTTTCTTTTGATACATTATTAGAAAACCGACTCAAATCAAGCGCTGAAGGTATGTAATGAATTTTTTTTATATCAATTCTTGTCAATGACTTCACTTGATCAACTAGTCCGTTGAGCGGACAACACCAAGCGTCCAAACCTCGGTATCGAATAGTATGAAATAGATTCTTTTTTGAAACACCTATTTGCATTTCCATAAAATAGGACAGGTGTACTTTGTGAGTAGCTTTCCGTTTGGCGATTACGCTTACGCTTAAGTCTCGAGTATCCCTAGTAATTAGGTGAGTAATTTTAAACTGTTCGAGAATTAACGCTAGTTTTTTACCGGCCTTAAAATCATAATACTTTCGGTGACCCTCAACATATGCTAACGGAAGTTCGTCAGCTAAACAAGATTGTGCAACGGGAGAGTCTTTTTTGCAGATCATCAAAACTTTATGCCCTCGTTCCTGCATCCATAATGCATTCTTGAGTTGATTCATTTCTAGGCCTCCCCAGCTGATAGAACTGCAAAAATAAGCAAGGTGAAAAGTAGCGCTTTTCTGCATCAAAATTTCTTGTGATTTGTAACGTACTTTCGCGATACCAATTTTTGAAATAATATATCAAATCGCTTTTTCATTTTTAACACTTATATCTACTGCAAAGCTACTAGATAAATTTAAACTCTACTCTTCTGTTTTTCCTCCGGCCCTCCGATGTTTTATTTGATTCTACCGGTTGTTTTTCACCACAGTTTTCGTTAATTAGTCGGTCGTTATTTAACCCGTTGTTTTCAAGATATTTCCTGATTGATGCCGCCCTTCGAAGCGATAGGTCTTCGTTGTATTGGTCCGAGCCGTCTGAATCAGTATTCCCGATAATTTTGATGCGTAAATCCGAATGCCCTAAAATTATACGTGTCATCTTGTCTAAAAACGGATAATATTTGATTGGTATGCTATCCGAATTGTAATCGAAATAGATTGTTTCAAACTTAAATTCTATCAATTCTTTTTTTCGGTTAGTCACTGCGGATAAACCAAGAACTAAGTCTGATCTAAATCTTTCTACCCATGTATGAGGACTTAAAGGAGGGGGATCCTGAGAGAAAGCTAAATCTGATTTGTATATTTTTACTTTTCCGCTATCGGCAGAACAACGACTATTGGTATAGTTTCCCTCAAAATAACCGGTCGATTCGTTGTATTTTAGAAAAAAAGAGAGCGGGCAAGATGCTTCTTTTGTTTTTTTATTGGAGGAAATCTCTTGACTAAATTCAATCGAGTAAAGTGATTTTGGATTACTTAATTTTCCGTTTATTGTTTTTATTGAATAATTAGTAGAATTGTATTTTTCCTCCCTGCTCTCGCCGCTTATCGAGGAACCTATACAGATGAAGTCAAAATAAATTGGTTCTGCTGTTCGCCAGTCTGTATTTACCTTGCACACTAATCCCTGCCAGGTACCGCTAACTCTAAACTGACAATAACTGGGCAGGTAAGTTAGGAGGATGAAAATTACTAGTGTTAATTTGACCATGTTTACTTATTCGTAAATGGAATAAAAAGGTTTTTATGTTGCTGTAAACTAAATTCTGCGTAAATTGTTACTTCAAAAAATAATAATATGAAACTTCCCTTAATCAGTTTACTCATTTTAACTTTCTGTTCTGTGAATCCAACTAATTCAACTACTTCATCTAATCCAAACACTAAGATTTCGATACATTCTTTCACCGTTAATGACATTAATGGTTATTCTTACGATTTTTCCACGCTTAAAGGTAAAAAAATATTAGTCGTTAACACGGCGTCCAAGTGTGGGTTAACACCACAATATGAAGAGTTGGAGCAATTGTATAAAACGTACAAAGACAAAAATTTTATCATCATCGGTTTCCCGGCTAATAATTTTATGGGACAAGAGCCAGGATCCAATGAAAAAATTGCAGATTTTTGCAAGAAAAATTACGGGGTTACTTTTCCTATGATGTCAAAAATTTCGGTGAAGGGAAATGACATGCATCCTATCTACAAATTCTTAACGGAAAAATCACAAAATGGACTAGAAGACAACAATGTGTCTTGGAATTTTCAAAAATATTGTCTAGATGAAAATGGTTTTTTAGTAAAGGTAATTGCGCCTTCTACTTCTCCTTTAGATGCATCCATTACCGATTGGATTAAATCGTAGTTTAAGTTCATATTTTGTTGATAAGTATAGGTTTTTTAGTTCTTTTTTGAATCTAAAACAAGGTTGATTTTTGTATTTTTGTTTGTATATTTTAAAAATTTAAACAAACGTAAAAGGCAATGGTAGACGAAGGAAGAGATAATTATTCAGCAGATAACATTCAGGTATTAGAAGGACTAGAGGCAGTAAGAAAACGTCCAGCGATGTATATCGGGGATGTGGGTATGAAAGGGCTCCATCACCTTGTATATGAGGTAGTAGATAATTCCATTGATGAAGCTTTAGCAGGATACTGCAACAGTATTGTGGTTTACATAAATGAAGATAATTCCATTACGGTAATTGATAATGGCCGCGGCATTCCTACTGCCATGCATACAAAAGAAAAGAAATCTGCGCTTGAAGTAGTAATGACCGTATTGCATGCTGGAGGTAAGTTCGATAAAGACACCTATAAAGTTTCTGGTGGTTTACACGGTGTGGGTGTTTCTTGCGTTAACGCCTTGTCGCAGCATCTTTCTGTCAAAGTTCGTAGGGAAGGTAAAATATTCCAACAGGAATACAACATCGGAAAGCCTCTTTATGATGTCAAGGTGATTGGTGAATCTACTGAAAATGGAACGGAGGTTACTTTTATGCCTGATAAGACCATCTTTGATTACTCGGAATATAATTTTGATACCATATCGGCGAGAATGCGCGAATTAGCTTTTTTGAACAAGGGAATTACAATCACCTTGACGGATAAAAGACAAGTAGATGAAAATGGAAAACATACCATTGTAACTTTCCACTCTGAAGGTGGCTTGCGTGAGTTTGCACAATACCTGGATAGGAATAGAGAAGCGCTGATTGCAGATGTAATTTATTTTGAAGGCGAAAGAGAGGGAATTCCAGTTGAAGTAGCGCTTACCTATAATACTTCCTACACGGAAAATATCCAAGCGTATGTAAATAACATCAATACGCATGAAGGTGGAACGCATTTGTCTGGTTTCCGTAGAGGCTTAACCAACACATTAAAAAAATATGCTACTGATTCAGGTATTTTAGCCAAGGAGAAAATTGAGATTGATGGAGATGATTTCCGAGAAGGTTTGACAGCCGTTTTATCCGTGAAAGTACAAGAACCTCAGTTTGAAGGCCAAACGAAAACCAAGTTGGGTAATCGAGAGGTTACTGCGCCTGTTAGTCAATCCGTTTCAGAGATGCTCTCAGCTTACCTCGAGGAACATCCTGCCGAAGCTCGATTGATTGTTGAAAAGGTAATTCTTGCCGCTCGCGCTAGACATGCAGCAAGAAAGGCACGTGAGATGGTACAACGAAAAAGCGTGCTTACAGGTTCCGGATTGCCAGGAAAATTAGCCGATTGTTCTGAGAAAGATCCTGCTTTGTGTGAGATTTATTTTGTTGAGGGAGACTCCGCAGGTGGTACAGCAAAACAAGGGAGAGACCGTCATTTTCAGGCAATTATGCCACTAAGGGGAAAGATATTAAACGTGGAGAAAGCCATGTATTACAAGATTTTTGAGAACGAAGAAATAAAAAATATATATACGGCAACTGGTGTTCGAATTGGTACAGAGGAGGATTCAAAGGCCCTTAATATGGAAAAATTAAGGTATCACAAAATAATTATTATGTGTGATGCTGACGTCGACGGCTCGCATATTGAGACCTTGATTCTAACATTCTTCTTTAGATTCATGAAAGAACTTATCGAGCACGGTTATATCTATATCGCTACGCCACCTCTTTACCAAGTAAAAAAAGGAACAAAGTCAGCTTATGCTTGGAATGAAGATCAGCGCGATCGTTTAATTCAGGATCTCAAAGGCGGTGGAACAGAATCGTCTGTTGGTGTTCAACGTTACAAGGGTCTTGGTGAAATGAATGCTGAGCAGCTTTGGGATACAACCATGAATCCGGAAACACGGACTTTGAGACAGGTTACTATTGATAATGCAGCGGAATGTGACCAGATATTTTCTATGTTAATGGGTGACGATGTCCCACCTCGTAGAGATTTTATTGAAAAAAATGCTAAATACGCGAAAATCGATATTTAAAATACGTTCTAGTTGAATAAAAAAAAGGCGCTCAAAGCGCCTTTTTTTGTTTCTAAGCTTAATGTACTAAAGAAGAGTATTCCGTCGATCCAAGTAATCCACTCAAGTCGGAAGGGTCAGTAAGTTTAATCTTAACCATCCAACCTTCCCCGTATGGGTCGCTATTTACCAATTCTGGATTGCCGTCAAGGGCTTCATTTAACTCCAATATTTCTCCACTGACAGGCATAAATAAATCCGACACGGTTTTAACTGCCTCAATTGATCCAAAAATTTCCTCTTGTGCCAAGGTCTCACCAACTGTTTCTATTTCTACATAAACGATATCACCTAATTCACCTTGCGCAAATGCTGTAATTCCTACTGTAGCAATATCACCGTCTATTCTAACCCACTCGTGGTCTTTTGTGTATTTTAATTCTTCTGGTATGTTCATTATGTTTATTTTTTTCAAAGTTAAATAATTTCTAATAGTTAGTTGCGAAATATTATCGCTCTTTTGTTATCAAAGATTAATTATTTTTGCGCTATGACGAATGAACAATATAAGGATTTAATCAAGCGCATCGATGAGATTGCATTGTATTTGAAAATTGAAGATAAAAGGCAGTCGCTTCGGGAAGAAGATTTACGCACGCAAGACCCTGTTTTTTGGGACGATCCCAAAAAAGCAGAAAAGCAAATGAAAATCATCAGAGGATTGAAGTACTGGGTAGATAACTTTGATCGCTTACGGGTTGGAGCACAAGATATTGAGGTTTTAATTGAATTTGTTAAAGAGGGAGCCGCAGATCAAAAAGAGGTTGACGCCCTTTACCATGATGTTCAGAACGGTGTGGAAGAATTGGAGTTAAAAAACATGCTTTCTGGCGAAGAAGATGCTTTAAGTGCGGTGGTTCAAATAACTGCAGGAGCAGGGGGTACTGAAAGTTGTGATTGGGCTTCAATGCTCATGCGTATGTACATGATGTGGGGACAAAGAAAAGGATATAAGTTAAGTGAACTTAATTATCAAGAAGGGGATGTTGCAGGTGTTAAAACAGTAACATTGGAGTTTGAAGGTGAATTTTCTTTTGGCTATTTGAAAGGAGAAAATGGTGTGCATCGCCTTGTTCGAATTTCTCCTTTCGACTCAAATGCTAAACGTCATACTTCGTTTGTCTCGGTGTATGTCTATCCCTTGGTTGATGATAACATTGATATTTATGTAAATCCCGCTGACGTTAGTTTTGAAACTTTTCGCTCGGGTGGGGCAGGTGGTCAAAATGTAAATAAAGTTGAAACAGCAGTGCGACTTCGTCATGCTCCTTCAGGCATTATTATCGAAAATTCAGAGTCGCGTTCGCAGTTGGCAAATAAAGAAAAAGCGTTACAACTTCTTCGCTCACAACTCTATGAATTGGTGTTGAGAGAGCGACTTGAAAAACGAAATGAGATTGAGGCAGGAAAGAAAAAAATTGAATGGGGGTCTCAAATTCGAAATTATGTCATGCAACCTTATAAGCTAGTAAAGGATGTTCGAACTGGCATAGAAACCTCTGATGTTGAGGGGGTAATGGATGGAAATTTAGATCCTTTTTTAAAAGGGTTTCTTATGCAATACGGCGCATAAAATGTGTTTGTCACAGCAAGGGTATTAATTTTTCCAAAGCAATTCCCCTTGATCCTTTTAATAAAATTAGTTTTTGTTGTAAAGGCGATACCTTTATAAAAACACCCAATTCTTCTGTTGTTAGAAAGTTTTTTGTAGGCGTATTATTTACTTTTGCAAAATTTTCTCCGACTGTTAGGTAGCTTATTTTATTTCGATCGCAAAAATCAATTATTTTCTTATGCTCGTTGTTGGTTTCTTCTCCTAACTCTAACATGTCTCCAAGAATCGCGATTTTTTCATCGTGATGTACCAAAACAAAACTTTCTAAGGCAGATAGCATACTGCTTGGATTTGCGTTGTAACAATCAATAAGGAGGGTGTTATTTTCTGTTTTTTCAACTTGAGAACGATTGTTGGTTGAAACATAAGCCTCTATAGCGTTCTGTATTTGTTTATCGTTTACTTTAAAATACACTCCAATACTTATGGCACATAGAAAATTGTAGAAGTTGTATTTTCCAATTAATTGTGTTTGTATGCCGATAGAAGCGTGTAATGCGTGTCGAAAGTTTAATTTAATAGCGGGATTTAGTTCAATTAATTCACCAATTATTTGAGACCGTTGATCTGTCCCATAGGAGTAAGTAGAAACATTTTCAGGCAGATTAGCAACTAGTATTTCATCGTCGGCATTGAAAAATAGCACACCTTTATGCTTACTAACGGAGGTATACAATTCCTTTTTTGTTTTTAGTACGCCATTAAAGTCTTTGAATCCCTCTAAATGCGCTTTTCCTATATTGGTTATTACGCCGTAGTTTGGTTCGGCAATAGAGCAGAGTTCGGCAATATCACCGTGTTTATTAGCGCCCATTTCAATAATAGCAATTTCATGAGTTGCATTAAGATTTAACAATGTTAAAGGAACTCCGATATGGTTATTTAAATTTCCAATCGTACTTAATACTTTGTATTTTTTAGTAAGTACACAATTTATTAGTTCTTTCGTACTGGTTTTACCGTTACTTCCAGTAATTCCTATAATCGGGATTGAAAATTTTCTTCGATGATATAACGCAAGTTGCTGTATAAATTGAAGTGTATCTTCCGTAAAAAACACCGCTTCATTATCACAAATAGATTGTTCTTCAGTAATACAGTATTTTGCTCCGTTGCCCAACGCACTAGCTATGAAATCGCTTCCGTTAAAGTTTGGTCCTTTGAGTGCAATAAACAAACTATCTCTTTTAATCGATCTTGTATCAATTGAAACGCCGCTTGATTTATAAAATAATGTAAATAAGTCCATTGGTTCAAAAAAAAAGCCTCTGATTAAAGAGGCTTAAGTTGTTTGAAATTATTTTCGTTTTTTCTCATTGATGCTTTGGCGGGAACTTCCGATCCTGTCCATAGCACAACGAAAACCAATCATTGCAGAAGACTTATCTTCATCAAGAAAGCGACGATTAGATCCAGCTAACCAATATGCTCTGTCAGCCCATGATCCACCTTTATAAACTTTGGATTTATCAGAGATAAGTGTAGTTGGCCAACCATCAATACCTTTATTTAGCGACTTTCCTTCTAAGTCAAAATTTTCATGTTCGCTTTGATATACAACTTGAGATGCATCTCTTTTCCCGGTATTAACATCATCAATTCTGGACTTGTTATTGTAAAATATAGAAGATTCTAAGTCACCGTCTAAATAGTCAATGTAGTCGTCTTTTCTATAATTTAATCGACCAATATTTTCCTCTTCTGTAACATTTCTCCAACGTTGCTTGCCACGACTTTCAACAATGAATTCACTTAATCCATTTCTTAACGTGACTACCCAAGTGGAAATAGTTGGGTCAGTTTTGTAATTTTTAAATCGAAACTCTAAATAATCATCCTTAAATATATTAAAGGTGGTTGCTTCAGTTTCAGGTTGCCCATCGTCGTCTGTTTTAAAGTAATGTACACCTATTCCTAGTTCGTCCGTATCTTCGTCGTAGTTTTTTCTGAAGTCAATAGGCGAAACTGAATTATTTAAGTTTCCAAATAAAGCTTGCTCAATGTAGGCAGACGCTTTTATTGTATTTCCTTTGTTATACAAAAATATGGCTGTATCCAGTAAAGCATTTATGTCATCTAGAACAGCAAATTGAATACTATCATTTAACGTGTATTGACTGCTATTAGCTAAGTATGAACTACTAGGACTATTAAATTGGTATTTACGCTTATCTTGATTCGAGTTGATTTTGGTTTGACTACTTGTTGTGTTGACAAGTCCTTTAAGTTCTGCAGCTGTCGAAACAACTGTTATGAAATTTAATTTTTCTTCACTGACAGTACCTTGACTTAATTTTGCAGAGTAACTTCCTGGAGTATTGAAGATTACTTTAATAACTGTATCTGATTTGGAAGTACCTTCAACAAAAATTCCATTTGTTATCACCCAGTTGATGGGAAGTTTACTTTTCGCTAAAACTGCTTTATCTCCTTTAATTTCGACTGTGTCACCGATTACAAATGATGTTTGTGATACTGTAAAATCAATTATTTTCTTTTTGTTAGCATCGTTTTGGGCTTTATAGTTTTCTTGAAATTTACTCGATAAATCAACTGGATTATTAGTCATTGCTAAATACTTAACACGAGCATATTCGTTAACAAACTCTTTCATTCCATAAACATCATAGATATTTTCGGAAGCTTTAACTTGCTTATCATAAAGGCCGTCTGGAACTAGCAACTTAGTTTGGTAAACATTTCCTCTGAAAGGCATAAATTCATCTGTCACTTCGCTTGAAAGTGGGCGGTAGGTATCCATTACCCATTCAGAAACATTTCCAGCCATGTTGTATAATCCGTAATCGTTCGGCCAGAAATCATCCACTCGTGCCGTGACGTCTGCTCCGTCGTTTAAAGCGCCAGAAACACCCATGAAATCACCCTTTCCTCGAACAAAATTAGCCTGAATGGAACCTTGAAATTGTTCCTCATCTTTTCTAACATAATGTCCATCCCAAGGATAAATTCTTCTTTCATCGATATTTTCTGAATTATCATCCAAATTTCCAATCAATCCACTAGCAGCAAATTCCCATTCTGCCTCGACAGGCAATCTATATTTTGGTAGTAAAATACCATCTTCCAGTCTCACTTGTCTTTTACCTCTGTAAACGGGGGACTTAGTATCGGTTGGATCATCTTTTTCTGCGTATACAGGATCATAATTGTCTAACATATATGGATCTCTTGGAACTGCTTTTTTGTTCTTGTCCTTAAAGTCACCTTTGTTATCGGTTGTAACCGTATAGCCATCTTTTGATGTCTGATTATATTGACCAGCCAAGTAAGAATCTGTATTAAACATGTTTTCTGGGGCAGAACGAAACTTAGAACTGAATTTAGGGTCGTTACCGGCTGCCACTTCATTTAATTCACCATCTGCAAAATGCCAATTTAGAATTCCTTCTCTAACTAAAATAGCTTCATTAACACGGTCTGTTCTCCACTTACAAAAATCATTGGCTTGAATCCAAGATACACCAACAACAGGATAATCTCTGTAGCTAGGGTGTCTTAGGTAATAATCTACGTATTTTTCTTTGTACGAAAGTGGTGAACGCCACGCAAGTGTGTCAGGTAGCGATTTCTTGTAAATGTGTGGGTACGATTTGTAATAAACTCTTTTCATCCAATAAACATACTCTAGCCAATGGAAATTGGAAACTTCTGTTCGATCCATGTAAAATGAGGATACGGTTACTTTGTGGGCTCTTGCGTTCCAATCGTCCATTACATCCTCTTCTGTACGACCCATAGTGAAAACACCGCCCTCAATCATTACCAAACCAGGACCAGTTTCTTGTTCTTCAAAGTCTTTCTTTTCAAAACCGCCATTTTCGGTCTTGTTATACTTCCAACCCGTTGATGTGGATTCGTCTTGTGCACAACTTCCTAAATATAAAATAGTCAGTACAATGACACTGATTCTTTTTAAAACTGAAATTTTCATAAGTATACTATTTATAGCAAAAATAAAATTATTTTTTTTCATTTGGTTACAAATTAAAAAGACGGACATGAAATCTTTCTAAAGTTCTTCGCTTTTTTCTTGCATTTAAGGTTAATTTGCATTGAAATTTCGTGTGAACCGCCCGTTAAACCATTACCAAGTTTTGAAACTGTCAAATCGTAACTGTACCCTACGTTGAATTTTTCTGTTTTGGCTCCAACAATAAAAACAAAAGCGTCTTTATTTCGATACCATACACCAATGTTTAAGACATTATAGTTTAAGTATGCACCTATGTTTAATTCTTGAAATCCGTTTTGCAATTGGTAGATTACAGCAGGTTTTATACTTGTACCATCGGAGTAACGGCCTCGCCTTCCAATTGGAATGGTTCCGCCCAAGTGCGCTGTAATTCTTATAGGAAGTTTCGATTCGCCTAGTATCATTGATTCGTCAGGTTGATTGGCATGATGAAAAGCTGCTCCTGCATAAAATTGTTTAGTGAATATGACAGCACCGCCAGAAACATCAAAAAAACCACGTTTTCCTCCTCTTGGTATATCATTAGTTTGATAAATAAATCCTCTTCGTGGATCAATCATGTCGCCAAATGTAAGTTTATTCCAATCTAAAAATTTTTGATAATAAGCTGCGCGAGCACCAATCATAAAGGAAGTTTTTCTATTGATTTTTAGATTGTAAGAGTAAATCCCCCCAATCATAGTAGTGGAAATAGTACCTTCAGCTTGTTGGTCATAAGTTGCCATCAATCCAACTCCACCATTTATATCTTTAGCGTAGGTGTCAAAAGAAGCGGAATAAGTAACATAATTCCCTGTTAATTGTGGCCATTCATTTCGATAATTCATATTTATTCTCGGACAGCCAGTCGAACCGGCTAACGCAGGATTAAGATATAACGGATTTGAATAAAATTGGGTAAATGTTGGGTCTTGTGCATTTGCGTTGTTTTGCAAGCAAATCCCCAGCATAATTAACGCAAGAAAGCGAAATGAAATTACGACTTTAATAAATTTTATTTTTTTTATCACGGCCTTCGTTACGTCTTTTAATTTTGTTGGTTACAAATATCGTAATTAAATTCAAATAAATAAAATAGCAATGCGTTTTTTGAAGCCTAATCATTACTAATTTTGTTTTTCTATGCGTTTACTTAATTATATAATTTTTATTTTAGTAAGTATAAATGCTTCAGCCCAAATTTTTACAATTGAAGTCCCATGGCAGGAGCCAGTTTCCATTTCCGTAAATGAGGAATCGATTTTAGTTCCTACGATTGAAAATCAATCACTCGATAATGTAAATCCTGTTTTTTATCATACTATCCCACTAAAAAACGATAGGTATTCAGCTGAATTAATTAATTACAGTACTTCACCTGCTTCAGCTGCTGAAGTTGCATTTTTAGAGCGTTTCTCCGTTTTTGTTTCTGATGATATTCAGTTAGACACGAAAATAACAAAGGCAGGAAAAGAGGCATTCTTAGTTATCTTTAGCATTCCTTATATTAAAGTCGATAAAGTGATTCATAGAATTCAGCGATTTGATGTTAAAATCACTCCCAAAGAAGCTTCGCAGTCGCAATTAAAAGATTTCGCACCCAATTCTGTTTTGCAAGATGGCTCAGGTTTTTGGTATAAAATTGCTGTTTCACGCGATGGGATTTACAAGTTGGATAAAAGCTTTCTTTCATCTATTGGAATTGATGTTACGACTTTAGACCCTTCGCAACTTCATATTTATGGTAATGGAGAGGGAATGATGCCTGAGTTAAATTCAATTCCTCGAATTGACGATTTAGCGCAAGTTGCTGTTTATATTAATGGGGAATCTGATGGTGTTTTTAATGACCAGGATTATCTTTTGTTTTATGGTAGCGGCCCACATCAGTGGTTTCCCAATGGAACGGTGGAGTTTGATCAGAAAAGAAATGTGTACTCGGATTTCTCCTATTATTTTGTCAATGTAAATCCCAATGTCCTACCTCTTAGAATACAAAATGCCCCTTTAATTACAAGTAATCCAGATGTGGTCGTTACTGATTATGATTTTCGTGATGTTTATGAAAATGATTTAATTTCCTTAGTGGGAGGTGGTCAACGCTGGTATGGAGAATTGTTTGATATTGATTTAGAACGCACTTTTAACTTCTCCATTCCCAATATTGTCACTACTTCTCCTGTAAAATTTAAAACAGCTATTGCCACTAATTCAATGAGCACAGCGAATACTGCGCAACAATATTCATGCAATGGTTCACAACTATTAAGTGATTTATTACCTTCTGCCCCGTACGATTTTGCAAGGTCCTCAAAATCAATGATTTTTCCTACCCCAAGTTCTTTATTAGCATTTAAAGTAAGTATAACAAGAAATAGTCCCAATACATTAACATACTTGGATAGAATTTTGGTAAATGCGAAACGAGATTTAGTGTTTTATGGTTCGCAATTTGGCTTTAGAAATTTAGTGAATTCAGATTCTCTTTTATTAGGAGAATATCAAATTTCTAATTTTCCAACGCAAGGATTTATTTGGGATGTAACAAACAAGCAAATTCCTCAACTTATTGTAGGTAACATGATTGGAGCCGGTAATACATTCTCATTTAAACAAAACATGAAATTTAGTGAGTTTGTTGCTTCAAATGGAAGTTTGTTTTATGAGCCAAATAAAATTGGAACGGTTAATTATCAAAATCTTCATAGCTTGCCCCAAGCAGATTATCTAATAGTTACGAATCCATTGTTTTTTGAACAAGCGAATAGGCTAGCAAATCTGCACAGAGATGAAGGTTTGATTGTTCATGTGGTCACCGATGATCAGGTATATAATGAATTTAGTTCCGGCGCAAAAGATGCAGTCGGAATTCGCATGTTTGTTAAAATGTTTTATGACAGAGCTAATTTGGTGTCTGGAAGTATGTATCCTAAGTATCTTTTGCTGTTTGGCGATGGAACCTATGACCCTAAGGATCGGGTGCCAAACAATAACAATTATATGCTAACGTATCAAGTTGAGAATAGTGAGAATCACATATCCGCATTGGTAACGGATGATTTTTTCGGAATGTTAGGGGATAATGAAGCAATTAATCAAACTGATTTACTGGATGTAGGTGTTGGTAGGTTGGTGGTAAGTAATGTTACGGAGGCGAAACAACAAGTGGATAAAATTGAACATTATATGAAAAATGGCTCGAATTTATTTTCAAATGCGACTAACAATAATTGTTGTTTGGATTCCTTGACTAATGGCAATTTTGGGGATTGGAGACTTAAATATATTCAAATTTCTGACGATGAAGAGGGTGGCTATTTTATTAATAATGATACAGAGCCACAATATGACATTGTAAAATCCAATCACCGAGAAATGAATTGTGATAAATTATATCTTGATGCATACCCACAACAAACATCTGCTGGAGGACAAAGATATCCTGAAGTTTATTCGGCTATTACTAATCGCGTAGAAAGGGGGGCGCTGGTAGTGAACTATGTTGGGCACGGCGGTGAAGTTGGTTTGGCCGAAGAACGAGTTGTTACAATTCCTCAAATTCAATCGTGGCAAAATATTAACGCGCTACATCTTTTTGTTTCAGCTACTTGTGAATTTACAAAATTTGATGACCCCAATAGAATTTCTGCAGGAGAATGGCTCGCCTTAAATCCAACCGGAGGAGCTATTGCTTTAATGACAACTACTCGTTCCGTTTATTTTGGAGTTAATACAGCAACTGGGATAGCATTTTATAATAATGTTTTTGAGCGAGATGCGAATATGGAACCTAAAACTTTTGGTGAAATTGTTCGGCTTACAAAAAATCAATCTGGTAGTAATGACAATAAACGTAGTTTTACATTGATTGGGGATCCGGCGCTTAAAATTGCCTTGCCTCGTTTGCGAGTAGTAACCGATAGTTTAAATGGTCAAGCCCTTGCCATCATAGACACAATTAAGGCTTTAGGTAAAGTAACTATTAAAGGACATATCGAAGATTTTTATGGAAATGTGCAAAGTAATTTTAATGGTTATGTACTTCCTTCCATCTTTGATAAAACTAAGAACTTTAATACCCTTGGTCAAGATGATACTTCTCCTGTAATTAATTATGAATTGCAACGAAATGTTGTATATAAAGGGAAATCAACAGTTACTAACGGGACCTTTTCGTTTACATTTATCGTACCCAAAGATATTGCTCTAAGCTATGGTTTAGGAAAAATTAGTTATTATGCATTTAATAATTCTATTGATGCTTCAGGGGTTGACACTTCCTTTAGTATTGGAGGAATTGATCCAATAGGTGTGTTAGATGCCGTTGGACCTTCGGTTGACCTATTCCTTAATGATGATAAATTTATCGATGGTGGAATTACAGATGCCACTCCTGTACTTTTTGCGAAAATTTTTGATGAAAATGGTATTAATACGGTTGGAAATGGTATAGGTCACGACTTAACAGCAATAATTGATGACAATACTGCGGAATCTATCAACTTAAATGATTATTACGCTGCTGATTTAGATTCATACCAATCGGGCGCTATTCGTTATCAGTTACCCAAATTATCCGAAGGCCAACATGCTATTTCATTAAAAGTATGGGACGTTAATAACAATTCTTCTTTCACCAAAGTAAATTTTATTGTTCGTCCTAATGAAAACGCAGTGATTAGTAAATTGTATAATTATCCAAATCCATTTACAACGAATACGCAATTTATGTTTGAGCACAATCAATCTTGCGACAATATGGATGTGCAGGTTCAAATATACAGCGTTAGTGGAAGATTAGTAAAAAGTATAAATGAAAAAATTCCAACAATTGGGTTTAGAACGGATGGCATCTCGTGGGACGGTAAAGATGATTACGGAGACCAACTAGCCAAAGGGGTTTACATTTACAGACTATCTTTAAAAACAAATATTGGAGAAGTTGCTCAGAAAACGGAAAAATTGGTAATCTTGAAATAAATGAACAATAAAATTTAACTTTTAACGTATATTTACCCAATTTTCTAAATTTGCCTAATGAAATTTAAATTTTTATTCGCTTTAGTATGTCTTTGTTTTGTCGGTTTCTCTCAACCTAACGGTGGTGCATCGCAAAATGATCTTCAATTAAATACGATAACAACAGCTCTTCCATTCATGGCAATTACGCCTGATTCTCGCGCAGGAGGTATGGGGGATGCCGGTACTGCTTTAAATGCCAGTTCAAGCTCTGTTTATTGGAATACTTCTATTTTAAGTTTTGCAGAAAAAAAATCAGAAATAAGTTTGTCTTACACACCTTGGTTAAGACAATTAACCAATGATATTCATTTATCTTATTTGTCCGGCTATTATAAAATAAACAAGCAACATGCCATTGGTGGGGCGCTACGGTTTTTTAGCCTCGGAGAAATAACGTTTACTGATGCATCGGGAAATGTTATACGTGACGACAAACCCAGTGAATTTGAACTTACAGGGGCGTATGCATTTAAGTTAGCGGATAAATTAAGTATCGGAATTAATGGAAAATTTGCTTATTCTAATCTTACAGGTGGTTTAACTGTTGGAGGTGTAAATACAAAGCCAGGTGTTGTTGGAGCAGCTGATTTATCATTTACTTATTACAACGATAAAGTGAAATGGGGTAAAACTAAAGGCATTTACACGTTTGCTACAACCATTAATAATATTGGAAATAAGGTAGCTTATTCGGAACTATCTCAACGAGATTTTATTCCAATTAACTTAAAGATAGGGAACTCCTTTCTAGCCAATTTTGATTCTTATAATCAAATGATTTTTTCTGTAGATATTCAAAAATTATTGGTTCCCACTCCTGCTAGTTATAATCCGAATGTGGGCGCAAATCTTGGCGAGTTAATGTCAGGGAAAACAAGTGATGTTGGTATTATTAATGGTATTATGCAATCTTTTTATGATGCACCAGGAGTAGTTGCTACGGATGCGAATGGTGATTATATAAAAAATGGAGATGGCACTTACCAAGTTGTTAAGGGCACGAAATTTAAAGAGGAAATGGCTGAAATAAACTTAGCCGGAGGCGTTGAATGGTGGTATAACAATACCTTTGCTGTCCGAGGGGGCGTTTTTTACGAAAGTAAAAACAAAGGAAATAGACAATTTTTAAATATTGGTGCAAGTTTGAAATACAATATGTTCGGTATTGATTTCTCTTATTTAGCTTCTTTGAACGGGCGTCAGAGTCCTTTAGCGAACACCTTACGTTTTACACTTCGCTTGTATTTAGGTGATAAACCTGCAGTTAAAGATGCCAATTAATTTGTTAAAATGAATTTGAGAATTGGTTTTGGGGTTGATGTGCATCAGCTTAAAATTGGTCTTCCATTGCTTATAGGTGGCGTTGAAATTCCATCAGAATTCGGTGCATTAGGACACTCGGACGCCGATGTTCTTTTACATGCTATTTGCGATGCTTTACTTGGAGCGGCTAATTTAAGAGATATTGGCTATCATTTCTCTGATAAAGACCCTCAGTATAAAGGAATAAATTCAACGTTATTACTGGTGAAGGTGGTAGAATTGGTGGCAATGAAAAACTATAAGGTGGTTAACATTGATTCGACAGTTGTTTTAGAAGCACCAAAGTTAAATCCTTATATTCCTGAAATGCAGGCGATAGTGGCCTCTATTCTACAAATTGACGTCGATGCGGTTTCGATTAAAGCTACAACGCATGAAAAAGTTGATTCTTTTGGTAAAGGGCAAGCGATAAAAGCATATGCAACTTGCCTGCTTGCACGAAAGTAAATTCTTTATTCTTCGTCAAAAGTAATTTTTGACAATCTTATATTTAATTTTATCTTTGCAATGATGGATAAGCAGATAATTTTAAATGCCAAACAAATCGAATTAACCATCAAACGTCTTTGTCACGAATTAATAGAATCCCATAACGATTTCAAAGATGCTGTTATCATCGGTTTGCAGCCTCGTGGAATTCAAGTGGTTGCTCGATTAAAGTCGGAATTAGAGTTCATTTTAGGTCACTCTATTCAATGTGGCAATTTAGATATCACCTTCTTTCGAGATGATTTCAGACGTTCGGAAAAGCAACGAATTCCCAGTATTACGAACCTTGACTTTAGTATAGAAAATAAGAAAGTTGTGCTGGTTGACGACGTTCTTTATACTGGTAGAACAATTCGTGCTGGATTAGATGCTTTGTTGACGTTTGGACGTCCAAGCAAGGTTGAACTTCTCGTACTTATTGATCGGCAATTTAGTCGCGACCTTCCGATTCAGCCAGATTACCGTGGTAGGACTGTTGACACGTTGAAAATGGAGCGAGTTTCAGTCGAATGGAAGGAAATAGAAGGGGCTGATCAAGTATCACTTTACACAAAAGAAGGAAATGAATAATCTCAGTGTCGATCATTTAACCGGGATTCGTGATTTAAGTCCGGAGGATATAGCGTTAATTTTCAATATGGCAGATAGCTTCAAAGAGGTTATTAATCGTCCAATTAAGAAAGTACCATCGCTTAGGGACATAACGATAGCAAATTTATTTTTCGAAAACTCCACGCGAACAAGGTTGTCATTCGAACTTGCTGAAAAGCGTCTTTCTGCCGATATTGTCAACTTTAGTGCTTCGAGCAGTTCTGTCAAGAAAGGAGAAACACTAGTTGATACGGTAAATAATATTTTGTCGATGAAAGTTGACATGGTTGTGCTGCGTCACCCTAATCCTGGAGCAGCTCACTTTCTTTCGAAACGAATAGCTGCAAAAGTAATTAATGCGGGAGATGGAACGCATGAGCATCCGACCCAAGCCTTGTTAGATGCCTATTCGATTCGTGAGTCGCTAGGCGAGGTGGCAGGTAAAAAAGTAGTAATTGTCGGCGATATTATCCATTCGCGCGTGGCATTATCAAACATCTATTGCTTAAAAAAATTAGGTGCTGAAGTAATGGTTTGTGGGCCTACTACCTTGATTCCAAAATACATTGGCGAGTTGGATGTCAAAATTTCACACAACTTAAAGGATGCCTTGGAATGGTGTGATGTGGCTAATATGCTTAGGATTCAGTTAGAACGACAAGAAATCAATTTTTTTCCTTCGTTGCGTGAATATTCCATGATGTTTGGTTTAAATAAAGATGTTCTTGACGCGTTAAATAAGCCTGTAATTATCATGCACCCAGGGCCGATTAATAGAGGGGTAGAAATCACTAGCGAAGTAGCAGATTCAGATCAAAGCATCATCTTAAACCAAGTTGAAAATGGAGTTGCAATACGAATGGCGATAATTTATTTGCTCGCTTCGAAAATTGAACGCTGATTTTTTTTACATTTGAAAAAATAAATTTTATGAATTTTCCAAGCGAGTATCACGGTAAAACGGTAGTAATTGTTTCCAATGTTGAAAAGTTGGATTCTACAAATGCGCCGGAGTTGAAAACAGTGTTTACGGTTGTAAATAAATCAGGAAATAATAAAATCGTTCTAAATCTTGAAAAAACACGTTACTGCGATTCCTCTGGATTAAGTGCTATTTTAGTGGCTAACCGACTTTGTAAAGATACGAATGGTTCGTTTGTTATGTACGGCCTACAAGCTTCGGTTTTAAAAATGGTGCAAATTGCTCAATTAGATAGAGTTTTATCCATTTTATCAACAAAAGAAGAAGCATTAGCTAGCCTTGATTAATCCGTTTCAAGTTGTAATTCTCGGTAGTGGAGCAGCTTTACCCACGCCTAAAAGAGCACCAAGTGCACAGTACATCATTTGTAATAATCGTCACCTTTTAATTGATTGTGGCGAAGGAACTCAGACGCAAATGCGTCGGTTTGGGGTTCATTTTCAAAAAATAACTCAAATTTTCATTTCTCATCTTCATGGTGATCATTATTTCGGTTTGATTGGTTTGTTAAGTACCATGAATTTATTGGGAAGAAATCAAGGTCTAACAGTTTACGGACCACCAGAACTTGAGGCTATTTTAAAAATGCAATTTGAAGTAGCTTATACCCCTCTGAATTTTCAAATGCAATTTGTGCCTTTATGTTCCCCTCAAAAAGACGTTATTTTCGAAGATAAGCTAGTAAAGGTTAGTGCTTTTCCAATGAAGCATCGAATTAAAACGTTTGGGTTCTTAATTGAAGAGAAAGGGATGGAGCTAATGCTTAATTTTTCAGCGTTAAGTGATGCGGGAGTAAAAAAAGAGTTTTATAGAATACTTAAATTGGGAAATGACATTGAACTATTAGACGGGACTTTGCTGCGATATGCTGACTTCACGCTACCCGCGCCTCCCCCTAGAAGTTACGCCTATTGTTCTGATACGGCACCATTTGATAATTTATTTTCTTTCATAAAAGGAACATCTGTTTTATATCATGAGGCAACTTTTACAAATCAGCATAAAAATAGGGCAAAAGAAACGGCACATTCTACGGCAGAACAAGCTGCAAAAATTGCTTTAATGTTAGGTGTGAAAAAATTATATCTTGGTCATTTTTCATCAAGGTATTCAAATGGTGATGAGCATCTTTCTGAGGCAACAGCTATATTTCCCAATACGGTGGTAGTTGAAGACGGCTCAAAGTTTACCGTTGATTAGCGCTATTGGATTAAATTAATTGCATCAAAAAAATTCGAATTTTTTATAGCTTTTTACGTTATCCTAATGATTTTAAATTTTTCTTCAACGTCATTTATATATAATATGGAAGTACGTAACTGCATGGAATGCAGTGTAAAACTAGCCGGTCGTAAAGATCAAAAGTTTTGTAGTGATTACTGTCGAAATTCTTTTAACAATCGCTTAAATGAAGACGCCAATTCAATTGTTAGGCGAGTTAACAGAATACTTCGCAAAAACCGCAGGATACTATACGAATTAAATCCTATTGGAAAAAAAACAATAGATGGAATTAGTTTAGCAGAGGAAGGATTTAATTTCCATTATTTTACTAACCTTTACAAGACTCAAAAAGGCTATAATTATTATTTCTGCTATGAATATGGATACATCAAGTTAGACAATGATCAATATATGCTTGTCCAAAAACAAGAATATGTTCGATAAATTATTTATCCAATACTTTTGGTATTCTAAAATAATCACTGTCTTTTTTGGGTGCATTTCTCAAAGCATCTTGTTGAGATATTGAATTTTGTGCTGTGTCTTGTCGAAGACGATCAAATTCTTCGGTCATAAAAATTAAGGGCTCAATATTTTCTGTGTCGACTTCACTTAATTTTTGCATGCACCCAGTAATCTTGTTCATATCTGATTTAATAGCCTCCTTTTCAACACCTTCAAACTTGAGCTTTGCGAGATAAGATAGGTGGTCAATTAATTCGTCGTCAATACGCATGTTGTAAAATTAATAAAGTTCGGGATGTTTTTCCATTAAGGGCTTTGAAATTATTTCAAAACAATGTTGGCTCAGTTCATCTTGGTTCATTTGCTGAATCGTTTCTAGTGAAATAACTTCGTGAATATGGACGATGGAAAGCCCTGGTCTTGCAGGCCCCCAGATATTAGTGGGGTCTGAAAACAGGCGGTGGTTATTTTCAAAAGTAAGAGGTAAAACAGGAATGTTTAGTGCTTTGGCTAACTTGAAAGCGCCATTCTTAAATGGAAGCATTTTTGGAATGTCATTTTCGGGAATTGTTCCTTCTGGAAAAATAACCAATGACCAGCCATTATTCACCGCTTTAATCGACTCCGAATAAGCTTTTCCAGATTTTGTTTTGTCGTTTCTGTAAACGGGGATGTTTAAGTTTTTAAAGTATGTCCGAATGATTGGATAGGATAGGATTTCACTTTTTCCAAGGAAAACAAATGGCGATTTAGGTAGTATGGAATACATCAAAAAGATATCTAGGTAAGAAACATGATTAGAAACAATCACATAAGGTCCTGTTGGGACAATTGTGGAATGGTTAATTTTTTTTACGTGATAAAAACAAAAAATGCGCATGCACCAGCTCCAAACGATAAAGAACTTAAAACTTGTTTTTTTCCACTTGGGATTAAAAATCAAAATGTACAAGAAAGGGTAAAATAGCATTGCAAAAATGCTGAAAACAATAGCAATATACATTTTCCAGATGTTCGCAAAAAGCCCGTGAATGTATTTCATTTTCAAATTTAGTGAATTAACAAGAGAATTAAGGCCTACGCTTTAAATGCTTTTAATTATTTTTGTTGGAAATAGTCATAATGGCAAGAATATTAACAGGAATACAAAGCACAGGAACACCGCATTTAGGTAATATCCTTGGTGCAATTTTACCTGCAATTGATTTATCTAACCAAGTTGAAAACGACGCTTATTTTTTTATTGCCAACCTTCATTCATTAACGCAAATTAAAGATGCCAAGGTATTACTAGATAATACTAAATCAACAGCAGCGACCTGGTTGGCTTGTGGTTTAGACGCATCTAAAGCTACTTTTTATAGGCAGAGTGACGTTCCTGAGGTGACCGAACTCATGTGGTATTTACTATCCTTTTTCCCTTTTCAACGCTTAACTTTAGCCCACAGTTTCAAGGATAAGTCGGATCGTTTAGATGACGTAAACGCGGGTCTTTTCACTTATCCTATGCTTATGGCTGCTGATATTTTATTATATGATGCGCTCATTGTTCCTGTTGGAAAAGATCAGTTACAGCATCTTGAGATGACTCGGGATGTGGCCGCTCGGTTTAATTTAAAAATGGGAGATACTTTCGTAGTTCCTTCAGAAAGAGTTTCGGAATCAACTATGTTAATTCCAGGAACTGACGGTCAGAAAATGAGTAAGTCTAGAAATAATTATATTGATATTTTTTTGGACGAAAAAGAATTGCGGAGACAAATCATGTCGATTTCGTCTGATAGCACTCCGTTGGCATTACCAAAAGAACCTTCTACTTGTACAATATTTAGTTTGTACGCTTTGTTAGCAACATCCGAAGAGAAGGAAGTTATGCGCCAAAATTATGTCAATGGGGGGTACGGTTACGGTCATGCAAAGCAGGCCTTATTTGAAAAAATCTTGACTAAGTTTAGTCGTGAGCGAGAAAAATATGCGTACTACATGTCTCATGAAGACGAATTGAATTTAATCTTATCTGAAGGGGCTTTAAAAGCTCGAAAAACAGCTCAAGAAGTCTTGCTTAGGGTGCGTAAAAAATTAGGATATTGATTGATTGTTCAGTCAATGACCAATTATTGTATTTGATTCCCCGTTAATCTTCATATTAGTGTAATCTTTTTAGGGTTTTTTCATTATTAACCTAACCTTATCAAATTTCTTTCGTTAAGGCAATCACTTAAATAAATAAATAAACAATTATGAGGCAATTAAAAATCGCTAAACAGGTCACGAATAGGGAGACCGCTTCTCTTGACAAATATTTACAAGAAATAGGTCGTGTTGATCTAATTACTGCGGATGAGGAGGTCGAATTAGCAAGAAAAATTAGAGCAGGTGATCGTTTGGCTTTAGAACGCTTAACCAAAGCTAATTTGCGCTTTGTAGTTTCGGTTTCTAAGCAATATCAAAATCAAGGATTGGCTTTACCCGATTTGATTAATGAGGGCAATTTAGGATTGATCAAAGCAGCCGAACGTTTTGATGAAACGCGGGGATTTAAATTCATTTCTTATGCAGTTTGGTGGATAAGACAATCTATCCTACAAGCCCTTGCTGAACAGGCGCGAATTGTGCGTTTACCCTTAAATAAAATTGGTAATATTAACAAAATAAACCGCGCTTTTTCTGAGCTAGAACAAAAGTTTGAACGTCAACCTTCTGCTGAGGAGTTGGCGGAATTTTTGAGTTGTAGTACTGAAGAAATTAAGCAATCTTTGGCTCAAAACGGTCGACATGTGTCAATGGATGCTCCCTTAGTTGAGAGTGACGAATCTTCTTCCAATATGTACGATGTATTAATGGGCGATTCTTTACCTAGTCCAGAGAATAATTTGGTCTTAGAATCTTTGCGGTGTGATATTCGTCGTTCCTTAACTACCTTAACACCCCGCGAGAGTGAGGTTATTTCAATGTTTTTTGGACTTGAAGGCAAAGCACCGTTGTCATTAGAAGAAATCGGCGATCGTTTTGAGTTAACGAGAGAACGTGTTCGTCAAATTAAAGAAAAGGCTATTCGTCGACTAAAGCATATTTCCAAAAACAAGTCACTACAGGAATACTTGGGTTAAATTGGATCAACATCGATAACAACCCTTACACTTTTATTTTGTGGTTTAGTATAAAAATCAGTTAAGAGCGCTTGAATGCGCTCTTTTAATTTAGAGTCGGATAAGCTTTTTTCGTATTTTATTTTAATTTCCTTTAAAAATAAATTTTGTATTTTTTTTATAATCGGAAATTCTGGCCCAAGTACTCTTTCTTTAAACGTATCTTTTAATGCGTTCGCTAAATCGTTAGCTGCTGCATTTAGCAAGGACTCTTCGCTATGTTTAAGCGTTAACACTATTAACTTGAAGAAGGGAGGGTAATAAAAATTTTCCCGTTCTAGGATTTCATTGTTGTAAAATGATATAAAATCGTGCTCAATTACTTTTTTAATCACCCAGTGGTCAATTTGGCCTGTTTGAATGATTACCTTTCCTTTTTTTTCTTTTCGTCCTGCTCTTCCGGCTACTTGTGTCATCAGTTGGAAGGACCGTTCGAAAGCCCTGAAATCTGGTCGATTAAGAAGCATATCAGCATCCATGATACCAACTAAAGTGACATTGTCAAAATCCAAGCCTTTTGATAGCATTTGAGTTCCAATCAACACATCAATTTTTCTGTTTTCAAAATCATTAATTATTTCTGCATAAGCATTTTTTGATCTAGTGGTATCTAAATCCATTCTTTTAATTTGCGCTTCGGGAAAATGAATTGCTAAATCGTCCTCTATTTTTTCTGTTCCAAATCCAATCATTTTAAGTCGATTGCTTCCGCAGGCGTGGCAAGAACCCATTGGTGAGGTGATGTAGCTACAATAGTGACACTTCAAATTATTTCCAAATTTGTGATAGGTTAGTGTAACATCGCAGTTGGTACATTTTGGCGTCCATGTGCATACTTCACAGGACCACCGAGGTGTATAACCTCTTCGGTTTTGAAAAAGGATAACTTGTTCTTTCTTTTTAAGTGTTGTTTCTATTTCTTGCAGCAACAAAGAAGAAAAGTTCGTGTACATTGTTTTTAATTTCCGTTCACTTTTTAAATCCGCACAACTAATATCTGGTAGTTGAACCCCTTTGTAGCGTTCCGTGAGCTCCACAAGACCATATTTCCCAAGTTTGGCATTAAAATAGGATTCAAAACTTGGTGTTGCAGACCCCAATAAGGTTTTAGCTTGGTGGCTATGCGCCAAAATCATTGCAGTATCGCGTGCGTTATATCGTGGCGAAGGATCATATTGTTTAAAAGAAGTTTCGTGTTCTTCATCAACAATTATGAGTCCGAGATTTTGATAAGGTAGAAATACAGCTGATCTAGCACCAATTATCAATCTAAATTCAGAGTTGTTATTTACTAAAACTTTATTCCAGATTTCAACACGCTCGTTTTGATTAAATTTGGAATGGTATACGCCAATTTGTTTTCCAAAATAAACAGATAATCGTTGAATTAACTGAGTAGTTAGGGCTATTTCAGGCAATAGGTAAAGTACCTGTTTACCCATATCCAAATAAGATTGAATAAGTTGAACGTAAATTTCAGTTTTCCCAGATCCTGTAATTCCATGTAATAGGGTGATTGATTTTTGTTCAAAGGAAGTTTCAATTTCAAGGAGCGCTTTCTGTTGATTCTCTGACAGGGATTTGAAGGTATTGGTGTTGTTTTCTCTAGCAACAAGTCTATCAATTTGAATTTTACTACTCTGAAGAACACCTTTTTTTTCTAATGTGGCTATCGCTGAAGCACTAACGTCTAGTTTAATCAATCTATTTTTAGGCACCGCATCTGTTGTGGAGCCTGACTCTAGGGCGCATTTAATAAGTATTAAAATAGCATTCAGTTGATTAAGTGCACTCGGTTTTTGTTCTAGCGCTTGAATTAATTCATTCAGCGCTTCATCCGATGCGTAAGCATCATTAAGTTGAATGCAAACGATAGTTTTTGGCGTGTAGCGTTGATTAATTTCCTCCTGAGTAGCAACTATTCGCTTATCAATCAACTGTTTGATAATCGGATGAATATATTTTATTTGCATTATATCGGCGAGTTCCTTAAGGTCTACGAACCCTCTAATTTCAATTATTTCAACGATGCTTTGTTCTTTTTCTGATAATCCGTCAAGTTGAGCGTCATAATCCGGGTGTAATACCACTTTTGTTTCACTTGCTAATTTAAAATTTGCAGGAAGGGCGGCATTCATAACATCGCCAATAGGCGCAAGGTAATATGAGGAGATCCAATTCCATAGATACAATTGTTTTTCTGTTATGATCGGCGATTCATCTAAGATTAATTCTACGTATTTTGCTTGGTAGTTTAATGGTGCTATTTCGTGAATTTTCACAATTATTCCAGTCAGCCGTTTGTTTCTTCCGAAGGGAACAATCACTCGAATTCCGAAGCTGATTTCTTTGTTAAGTTCAACCGGCACGCGATAAGTAAATGCTCGCGCAATGGGCACAGGCAGCACAACGTCAACAAATAAGGTAGTGCGTTCGGACATTATGATAAATATAGCTATTATTCCAATTACAACAGATTGGAATTATGGACAAGCGTAAGGTTCTTCTAAGTTTAAGACATTGTCACCGGGGTGATCTGAGCAAAATAGTAGCAATCCTGTGATTGGTCCAGTGCAGAGTTCTTTCGTACTTTTTTTATCTATAGCTCGAATAAAAGCTTGTCCTGCCCCAACAAAAAATGGTTTAAAGGTAGATACTGTTTGTCTTGAAGAAAATATGCCAATAACCCTTTTTCCGTTGGTGGCTGAAAGATTAGTGTATGAGGGTTTTGTTTGGGCTAGGGTGCTACTAGGTTTGTTTACCACCATGTAATTATATAGCTCCTCTGCACCTCCTGTAAGCGTTACGCGAATACCGTTGAATGTTCTTCTTGTTATTAGCGGATTGGTTGCTACTTTCGATTTCACTAAATTGTAGAAGGTTTCACCGAGTGCAACGAAAGTCTTACTTGAATTTGGCAACACATCAATTTCGCCTAAAGTCCAGTTAAAAGATTTAAGTGTTTTATTGTTTCCAATGTATTCGTTATATTCAATATCTAATTGGGTATTGACAACATAGCAATTACCCGTGTTGGATGCGGCAACAGAGGTTGATACGTATTCTCCTGGATTGTCTGAAAATTTAAAGGTGAAATTTTGAGAAGAGGCTGTAGTGGTTAAGCCACTTGCCAAGGGCGTTAGGCCTGTCACTTCAAATTCACCGTTATTCAAAATTACTTTTAATTCATAAGTAGCATTTTTGTTAAGTGATGTTTCGCTCGGATTAGGAGAGATTACTTGTGATTCGTTCGGTCCTGTTGCCAACGTTTTGAAATAATACACTTTTTGAATTGGACCGTAGAAAACACCGTTGGTATTCTTATCTTGTATTAAGGTATCTTTTAATTGCCATGTTCTGGTAATAACACCATTTAATTTTTCTGTGACTGTAGCATCAACTTGGTCAAAATAGCTTGAGTCTGCCACCTGTGCAATTTGCATGGCATCACCTGGACCAATAAAAGCACGGGTGATTTTGATGAAATGTAGTGTATCGGCTTGATCTAACAAACCATATATTACAGCAGTTTCTTGAAAGTCGCCAATCAAATCAATTTTTTCGCTACAACTACTCAATGAAATAAACAGGAGTATCCAAAAAGAGATTAAACTGTTTTTCATGTAATTAATTTTTTTTTTTGTTAATCATTTTTCGATTTAGTAAAACTTCCTGCAGGGCCTCTAGCGATCAATTCAACTATAAAACAAAGAGACTCTCTTCCTTGTTGCTCGCCGTATGCCAATTCCCAAGGTAAGTATAATCGATAAGTGCCCCCAACTTTCATTTTTGGTATAGCATATGACCAACCGGGTATAACGCCACCAACCAAACTTAAAGGCACAGATTCAATTTCGTTTTTTTCATTTGGCATTTTATACGAATTTTGTAGGGTATCGCCAATTGATGAGGTAAGAATATAGTGAACTTTCACATCATCCGACAACCCAGGGAAAGGCCCTTGCCCATCTTTTAAGGTTTGAATTACAACTCCATTTTCAAAAACTTGAGCTCCTTTAATTAGTTTTGCTTTAGCCATCATTTTAGCGCCGTTTTTTTCATTTAGTCCCACCATAAAACTTTGCATTGTTTTTTTCATTGCCTCATCTCGTAAAAACGTATCTTTTTTATACAAACCGTCGGCGAAACCTTTTTTTACCATATCAAAATTCAGCAAGTCTTTCCCTCCCAATTTCTTAATGTCATAATAGAACGCATACCCTGTCATTTTTCCCATGCAAAGCGATCCTTCTTGAACATATTTTTTATTAAAATCCTGGAAATTTTCCCCAAATAACATTTTTAATGTTGCGAGGCATGCATCAGCAGAAACTTCATTCAAGTTGGAATTAAATCCAATGATAATCTGCTTTTTATCCAAGTTTTCAAACGATTTTGCACCGCTTCCGATGATTGTTTTCGCATTAATTGCACCCAAAATGTAGGATAAACTATCTTTTTTATTTAAAAGCGTTGTATTTGCATTATTGGCAGCCCCATTTTTACAGCTAAATAAACCGATGATGAGCGATGTGGCGATAGCAAAGAGCTTAATATTCTTCATTGTTTGATTTTATTTTTTCGATTTTATGTACCGATACAAAGATACATTTTTTGAAACACAAAGGGTGCTACCTGCTATAAAATTGGTTTGTGGGATTGCATTATTGGTTTAAAAAATAAATTGCGTTTAAAATAGGTAATTTTCCATTTTGCCAAAACCCACGAAACAGAGGATTATCGACAAAATATACGACACATCCCTTGCCTACAGTTTCGACTCCAGCTGTGAGTGCTTTGTGTTGATTCTGTTTCACGTTGACTCCTGAAAATCCTGCTATTAGTGCATTTTCTTTCGCAATTTTAATTACATTTCCATCGGTTAATTTATAATTCGTCGGATTTGTTCGCAGGGTAAAATACGGTTCGGAAACACCAAAACAAAGTGGGTTGGAGGAATCTAATTCACAACGGTAAATTGCCCCGTTAACTGTGTTACTTAGTTCACTTCTTTGCGTGTTTTCGTAGCTTACCTCTTCTTGTAGCGAATCAATTTTATTTATGACTTCTTCAAGATGATAGAATTCACTATTTGTAAAATTTGAAACAGAACTGCCCAAAACAATTAATTTTCCACCGTTCTCAATCCATGAATGTATTTCGTCATTTGGCAAATAGTCGCCTTCTGGTATCAGTAGTACGCCGATTTCACTTAATGAACTAGATAAATCATCATTTTTCAGCAGATAAATGGTTTGATTCATTTCTTTTTCGAAAAAATGCCAAATTTCACCGACTGACAAAGAAGAATTTCCTTCTCCAATTAACACTGCAATTTTTTTCTTTGGTATATTTTTAACCATTGGTGACCCCATATCAAAACCCTTTTCAACCATTCCTGAGAAAATAGAAGTAATTGACATATTTTCTTCCAAGGCATATTTTTTAACTAGTTCATCAAATTGCATCAGTTTATTTTGACTTCTCAGCATAATTAATGTTCCATTTTCATATGATTGACCTTCTATTGTAAAACTCGATTCGCTAAATGAAACGTTTACCTTATTGTCTATTAATTTACTTAAAAATTTTGCGGATGAGATTGAATTCCAGCGACATAAATAAGCATAGTTTGTGGTGTCTACGTTAACAGTCTTTGCATTTTTGACGTACGTTTTACCTTCAATTAGCTGTGAAGTGGCGATGGTAGCTATTCCGTATGCATAAGGGAGCGACCATGCGGTAATGTCGTAAGTGAGTGAGTCTGACAAGGTTGTTTTGGGTTCAAATAGGACATTAACTAGCGTGCCTTTGGTTTGGTTTGTTGAAATCACCACATCGCCGTCCGTCATTTTATAATTAACATCCTTTGAATTGAAGAAGTCAAATCCTTTACACATTTTGTTAGGTAGGGCATGATAATAGACGATTTCGTGTTGATCCATTAAATTAAGTAAGGCACTTAAATTGGGGCTATTCCCACTTAAAATATAGTTTTGGTATTTAAAGTTTTTCTTTTTTACAAATTGTTGGTATTCTTTAGTTAGTTTACTTGCTTCATCAGCACTTACCTCAATGGTAGATATTCCGGTGGTGACGTGGTGTTTTACTCGCTCCGCAAGGGTTAAGGTATCGCCACTATTAGTTAACACTGAAAGCCCTGCTCTTCCGCTTCCACCTTGTTCATAGGTCATTCCAATAGCGCCGTTAAATGTTGGGTATGTATCTCCGTAGCTTGGGTATAGCAAGTCAAAAGTTTCTTTTGAAAAGTACAACCACCCGGCTGCGTCAAAATATTTTGCATGATTTTTACCAATTTTTACCTGAAATTCTTTTTGCCATTTGGTAATAACCTCATGGTAAGGTTCAGCAGCAGGGGGGAAATAATACGGCTCATTAATGGCTTGTTCGTGAAAATCAACATGAACATGAGGTAGCCAGCGGTTATATACTTTGATGCGTTGTTTAGACTCAACTTGTGTTAGCCATGCCCAATCTCTGTTTAAATCGAATAAATAATGATTTAACCTTCCACCTGGCCAAGATTCGTTGTGGTCTGCACTGATGCTATTCGAATTGACAGGGGTCGTTCCGTATTGGTAAAAATAATTTACATAACGTTCCCTGCCGTCGGGATTTAGGCAAGGGTCAATGATGACAATGGTATTTTTCAAAAGAGCATTATTTACGGAAAGAAGTTCGAATGCAGTTTGCATAGCTGCCTCTGTTCCCGAACTCTCATTTCCATGAACGTTGTAACTTAGCCAAACTATTGCTACGTCATCAGTTGGTTTATTGTCTAGATGGTTTGACCTTATTTCCTCGATTCGATTAAAATTCTCCTCTGAAGTTATAATCGTTAAATAAAGTTCCCGTTGCTCGTTAGTTTGACCGTATGGAATTATTTTGACTTGTTTGGGATAAGCGCTTTGCAGTTTGGTAAAATAACCAACTACTTTTTCGTGCCGTGTAAATTGAGTGCCAATTTTGTATCCTAATATGTTTTCTGGCGTGAATGAAGTTTGTGACCTTCCATTAAAAAAGAACAATAGAAAGAGTGAAAAATAAAAGATTTTCATCGGATTGTATTTTCCACAAAGCTAATTAAATTAGTTATGGGATTAAAACTTTGAGAAAAGCATAGTATTAGAGAAGCCCTTTACTGCGCAATAATTCATCCAGCGATTCAATGTCACTGTATAAAACTTCACGTGCTTTACTTCCTTGAAAAGGACCTATAATGCTCATTCCTTCTAATTGATCAACAATTCTCCCGGCGCGGTTGTAGCCTAATTTTAGCTTTCGTTGTAGTAAACTTGCCGATCCCTGTTGATTTATGACAACAATGCGTGCTGATTCCACAAACATCGCATCAATTTCATTCATATCAAGGTCAGCTGAACCTTCGGCACCATCGGGAATGTATTCGGGTAAAATTAACGCTTCGGGATAAGCGCGTTGACTACCTATAAAATTACAAACACCTTCTACTTCTGGTGTATCAACAAATCCGCATTGGAGTCTTATCATGTCGGACCCTGTGGTAATAAGCATATCTCCACGTCCTATCAATTGATCTGCTCCTGAGGTATCGAGAATTGTTCGCGAGTCGATTTTTGAAAGTACTCTAAATGCCATTCGTGCGGGGAAGTTTGCTTTTATCATACCCGTTATGACGTTTACGGATGGTCTTTGTGTGGCTACAATTAAGTGTATACCAATTGCGCGTGCTAACTGTGCTATTCGTGCAATTGGATGTTCTACTTCTTTTCCTGCCGTCATTATTAGGTCGGCAAATTCGTCAATTAACACTACGATATAAGGAAGGTAACGGTGTCCTTTTTCTGGATTTAAACGCCTGCCAATAAATTTAACGTTGTATTCTTTGATGGTGCGTACTTCCGCGATTTTGAGTAATTCGTAACGATCATCCATTTCAATGCATAGCGAGTTGAGCGTATGCACTACTTTTGAGGTGTCTGTAATAATGGCATCTTCGTTACCCGGTAGTTTTGCCAAAAAGTGACGTTCGATTTTGTTGTAAAGCGTAAGTTCTACTTTTTTGGGGTCAACTAGAACAAATTTTACTTGGGCGGGGTGCTTTCTATATAATAAGGAGATTAAAATGGCATTCAAGCCAACTGACTTACCTTGACCTGTTGAACCTGCAACGAGAAGATGTGGCAACCTCGTTAAGTCGAACACATAAGTTTCATTGGTAATCGTTTTACCCAAAACAATTGGTAATTCTGCATCAAAATTTTGGAATTTTTCAGAGGCGATTAGAGACCTCATGCTAACTAGTTCTGGATTTAGGTTGGGAACCTCAATACCTATTGTACCTTTTCCGGGAATTGGTGCAATAATTCGAATCCCAAGTGCACTTAAGCTCAAGGCAATATCATCTTCAAGATTTTTTATTTTAGATATCCGAACACCGGGAGCGGGAATAATTTCGTAGAGGGTAACGGTTGGACCAACAGTTGCTTTGATTTTAGCGATGTCAATTTTGTAATTCTGGAGGGTCTCAACTATCTTGTTTTTATTGCCCTCTAATTCTTCTTTGCTAACCGAGTTGATATTTACGCCATATTCCTTCAATAAATCAATTGGGGGCAGCAAGTACCCATCAAGATCTTTAGTTGGATCATAAACACCAAATTCAGCCACTAATTGATCAGCAATTGAACCGGCTTCATCCTCTTTCTCGGGACTTTTAATTGGCGCAGATATAATTTGTTCCTCTCCTACCGGTCGCTCAATTTCAAAGTCATCATCTTCATTAGCTGCTTCTGACTTAAAATCAACTAATTCCGATTCGTTGTCGTGCTCGTCAAAATGGATGGCTTTAGAAACTTTTTCTTTTTCTATTTCATTGTCTTTAATTGAATTAACGACATGTAAATCACCCGGGTTGTAATGATTATCCTGTTCGTCAACAATTGCTTGTGATTCATCACTGTTAGGCACATTGGTTTTTTTAAGAATAGCAAACGAGAATAATTTGGCATAGTCAGGATTAAAAAGCAATGTTGTAATAATATATAATAGCGCTAGAATTAAAGCGATGTCGCCTATGTTTCCAATTGTTGAAATCAGCCATTGGTTGGAATAGAAACCAAATGTGCCGCCGAGAAAATTGACATAATAAGAAAAATAACCCAGCAGTAATGAACCCCAAACCATGAATGAAAGCGTAATTGAAAGCGTTTTTTTGATTGGTAATAAATAAACATTAAAGAGTATTTTGAAACCGAGTAAAAACAACAATAAACAAATGCCGATAGAGGTGATTCCAAAAGTCCCAAAAATGAGGTAATGCGCCATCCAAGCACCTAATTTTCCTAGCCAGTTTTTTGGTGCTGGTATATTGCTATTGAAGATATAGTCAAAAAAATTCGAACTTAGGATTGAATCTTGATCTACTTGCCACGTAAAGAAGTAGGAAACGTAGGCAACGCACAAAAACAATGAAAATAGTATTAATCCTACTCCAAATACAGTCCGAATGCTTTTGGCGTTAATAACAGCTTCTTTTTTTTCATTTCCTACAACTTTTTTTTTCGCTGTATCCCTTGACTTTCCTTTAGGGGTTTCACCTTCAGGATTTTCCTTTTCTTTCGGAATATATTGGTTATCTCCCATATTTTTAACTATTTCACGAAGATAGTAAATGAAGCTACTCGGATATTAGTGGGAAAAGTTATCTATAAACAATCTTTTGTTAGTTAATGTCGATGTCAAATCACCTAAAGTTAGGGATTGGAAACCGCTTCCACGAATTCTTCCAAGCTTACTTTTTTAAAGTCATCAGGAATCATAAAGAGCGAAAGAGGGGGTTCGTTGAAACTAATATCTTCAATTATGTATTTAAATAGTCCTTTATCTGTGGCAACGAAGTATTCTAGCACTAAACCGGGTAAATTTTGGTAAGCAGCTCCATATTTCGCATTTATTTTGGGCGTGTAGTAAAATATAAATTTTTTATCCACGCCTTTCATACTTACTTCAAGCCGCTTTGCCCGAATTCCAGCGATTCTTTTTGATCCAAACTTCTTTTTATACGAGTAGCTTAGGGTATCGGCTGTACTATTCGCCTTATTTTTAATGGCAAATTTCCCTTTTGTTGTTGTAACTAATACATAAGAGCGCTCCAATCTAAGGTGTTTAATCATCTCTTGTCTGCCCAAAATAGACGAAAAATTAATAACCTTTAATAAACTATCTTTTGCATAAATCAGCATCTTTGAAGGTGTTGAATCTGCAGGGCTTAATTTTTCAATGTTGTAGAGTAATTCTCCGCTAAACGCTGCTTTATTTTTCTGAGAAAAACAGCTCAATGAAAGTATTGAGAATAGAATGATTGCTAGTTTTTGCATCCTCAAAGTTAATTATTCTGAGAATAATACGATTTTAAATCTTTTCGTATTTATATTGCTTGATATAGAATGCCCCACTTTCGTGAGGCAAATGTGGAGAAGATGGGATTCGAACCCACGACCTCTTGACTGCCAGTCAAGCACTCTAGCCAACTGAGCTACATCCCCATGTCAATTATCACACACTAGCCTCCGCCTAGGCGGATGAGCTACAACCCCAACTTTATTTTTGAAATGAAATACAAATGTAGTTAAAAGTAGTTGATACTAGGGACCAATTTCTGTTTTTTTTCCTGTAAAATCCGTAACTTTACAGCGCTATGAAAAGCAATACTTTATGTCTTTAGAAATTCAATTTATATTTAATCCATCAGAAATAGGTGCAGGTACAAGAGGCGCTTCGCTCGGTCCTGCAGCGATTGTTTCTGTTGCAAGGGACCAAAACAGTTCTTTTTTTCATAAATACGTTCCGCTTATTCTAAACGATTTTAATTTTTACTTAGATAGTCCGTCTCCTTTTCGAAAGGCAAAGCGAATCGATGGGATGTTAAAGGTTTTTAAGGCCGTTGAGGAAGAAATTTTTCGACAGCACAGTTACAATCAGTTTCCATTTATTATTTCGGGTGATCATGGATCCGCGGGTGGAACAATATCCGGTCTCAAAAAGGCGTACCCTGGTAAAAAAATAGGCGTTTTGTGGATTGATGCACATGCCGATATGCACACTCCTTATACCACTCCCTCAGGAAATTTACATGGAATGCCTTTGGCTACGGCTCTAGGGATAGACAATATCGAATTTAAAAAAAATGAGGTTGATTCGGAAACGGAAGCCTATTGGAATAAATTAAAGAGTAATGTTATCCTTGCTGAAGACTTGGTTTTTATTGGTGTCCGCGATACCGAACCCGAGGAGGACGCCTTGATTCAAAAATTGGGAATAAAAAATTATACTGTTCAAGAAATGCGATCCATGGGAATAGACAATTTGGTACTTGCGCTAAAGTTAAAATTTTCAACATATGATGCCTTCTACATTTCTTTTGATGTTGACGCAATGGATCCATCTGAAACGTCTCTTGGCACGGGAACACCCGTGCCAAATGGCTTGTCTATTTTAGAATCGAATCATATTTTGACTGAAATGATAAAACTGCCGAATGTTGTTGCGTTTGAAATGGTGGAGGTAAATCCCTGTTTAGATGATAAAAAAAATAAAATGGCTGAAGTAGCTTTTGATCTTATCAAAAATGTGGTATCTGTAATGGAAAATAAAATTTAATGGAAAGTAAAATCAAAGAAATTATTCTTGATAATTCCTTGCATTTATTTAATGTAGTCATTTCCGAAAACGAACTACAGTTTCAAACCACGAGAAAAGAGGTGCAAGGCGATACAACTTTGCTCGTTTTTCCTTTTGCTAAATTAATGCAAACATCTCCTCAACTTGCAGGGGAAAAGATCGGGGAATTCATTGCTTCAAGGTGCAGTGAAGTAGCTTGTTTTGAGGTTATTAATGGTTTTTTAAACATTACTTTTTCAAATTCATATTGGTTTACTAAACTCCAAGAAATAAATAAAGATAAGGCATTTGGGAGGGTAAAGCCCAACAGTAAATCCACGGTTATGGTGGAATATTCTTCGCCAAACACTAATAAACCACTTCATTTAGGCCATTTGCGAAATATCTTTTTAGGGTATTCTTTAGCTGAAATCTTAAAAGCCGCTGGGCATGAAGTGATTAAAACACAAGTGATTAATGATCGTGGTATACATATTTGTAAAAGTATGTTGGCTTGGGAGAAATTCTCACCTTTAAATTCAAAAGGCGAGCGTGAAACCCCTGCTAATACCGGATTAAAAGGCGATAAGTTAGTTGGGAAATATTACGTTGAGTTTGATAAACGATTTAATGCAGAAGCCAATGAAATTATTTACCAATGGGAAAATGGCGTATTTGATGGTTTTTCAAATGTGGTAGTGGATGCTTATAAGAAATTTCAAGAAGCCCTAATCGGAAAAGAGGAGAAGGCGCAGCAAGCCATTCAGGATAAAATTAAGGATTTAGCGAAAAACGAAACGACCTTATTGCGTGAAGCAAAAGATATGTTGGTTAAATGGGAGGCCCGTGATCCTCAAACCTATTTGCTTTGGACCACTATGAATAATTGGGTTTATGCCGGTTTTGAGCTTACTTACCAAAAAATGGGGGTTGATTTTGATAAATTGTACTACGAATCAGAAACGTATTTATTAGGAAAAGATGTTATCGTGAAGGGTTTGCGCTCAGGCGTGTTTTTTAAAAAAGACGATGGTTCCGTTTGGATTGATCTTACCGCGGAAGGCTTAGATGAAAAGATCGTGTTGCGGTCTGATGGAACAGCGGTTTATATTACCCAAGATATTGGCACCGCTATTGATCGTTTTTCTGATTACCCTTCACTCGAAGGCATGGTGTATACGGTTGGTAACGAACAAGATTATCACTTCAAAGTGTTATTTCTAATTCTACAAAAACTCGGTTACTCATGGGCGAAAAATTGCTTTCACCTTTCTTATGGTATGGTAGATTTACCGAGTGGTAAAATGAAGTCTCGCGAAGGAACTGTGGTAGATGCGGATGATTTGATTGATGAGGTTATTGAAAAAGCGACTGAATTAACCAAAGAAAGAGGGCACCTTGAAGGGATGACAAGTGAATTACGCGATAACTTATTTAATCAAATTGGTTTGGGTGGTTTAAAATACTATTTACTAAAGGTTGATCCTAAAAAACGTATGTTATTTAATCCTGAAGAATCGGTTGATCTAAATGGTAATACAGGTCCTTTTATTCAATATGCACATGCAAGGATATGTTCATTGTTGAAAAAGGGGCAGACAGAAAATGAATGGCTACTAATTCCTTTTGAATTTCAAAAAGAAGATACGGAGTTGGTTAAATGGCTGTCTGTGTACCCTTCGATTATCCAGGAGGCAGCCACAAGTTATTCACCTGCAATTTTGGCAAACTATCTTTTTGAACTAGCAAAAAAGTTTGGTCATTTTTATCAAACTTCGCCTATTTTAATTGAAACAAACAAAGAGATTAAAGCTGGACGACTAATTTTGTGTGCGAATATTGCAAAAGTAATTAGTAGTGGGCTTTTTTTATTGGGAATTGAAGCCCCTGAAAAAATGTAATCTTTTCTTAATAGAATTTTGTGCTATTTGTTGTATTTTTGGAATCTAGAATTTTACTATGAAACTTACAATTATTCTCTCTTTATTATTCGTTGCATTACAAGTTACTTCCCCCTGTTCTGCCCAACAAGTTTTTTATGGCAATGAAGCCTCTCAAAAGTATCCATATGCAACTGTATTAAGGTTGAAAGGAGAAAATAGGGTGCCAGATTATATTCAATTTAGTGCTGAATTATCAATAAATGAGGGGCAAATAGTTAGTTTTTTAAGCAAACTATTTAATTTATCTGCAGATTATAGCTTCGAATTAGTAAAAGCTGAATTCGATAATCAAGAACAAAAACACCTCACCTTTCAGCAATATTATAAAGGAAGTCCAGTAGAGTTTGGGATCTATAAAGCACATTTTATTGCCGGTAAATTATCCTCAATTAACGGGGCGTTTTACACGAATATTGATCAGAGTGCTAGTCCTTCAATTGAAGCATCTGTTGCGGTTCAATCAGCTCTTAATGCTGTTAATGCCTCAACTTATAAATGGGACGTCCCAATGGAGGAAGCTTTGTTGAAATATGAAACTCAGAATGCTGACGCAAGTTATTTCCCGAAACCGGCCTTAGTTTGGGTGGCAACTCAGGGAGATTATACGCGGGCAGAATTTCAATTGGCCTACAAAATGGACGTATATGCAAGTCAACCTTTAAGCCGTCAAAATATTTATGTTGATGCGCATACCGGGCTGGTGGTTTATTCAACCGATCAAATTCATACAGCAGATAGCTTGGGGAATGCAGTAACGGTGTATTCTGGAAATCGTGCCATGATGGCGGATTATTTCAACAATCAGTTTAGACTTAGAGAAACTGGAAGGGGAAATGGCATTCAAACCTATGATCTTAACAACACATCAAATTATGGTGCTGCGGTTGATTTTATCGATGCAGATAATAATTGGAACAATGTAAACGCATCGTTGGATCAATATGCTACAGATGCTCATTGGGGTGCAGAAATGACCTATGATTATTTTGATCAAGTGCATAATCGCAATAGTATCGATGGAAATGGATTTATGTTAAAAAGTTATGTGCATTACAATACGGGATACAATAATGCATTTTGGGATGGTCAACGAATGACCTATGGCGATGGAAACGGTACTACCTTCACGCCGCTAACTGATTTAGATATCACAGGGCATGAAATTACCCACGGACTTACCTCCAATTCGGCAGGTTTGGTGTATGCGAACGAATCGGGTGCATTGAATGAGTCTTTTTCAGATATTTTTGGTATTTCGGTTTCGTCATTTGCGAATAACAATACTCTTAATTGGAGTATGGGCGAAGATGCTACGCCCAACGGATTAGGAATCCGAAGCATGAGTAATCCGAATGCATTTCAAGATCCTGACACCTACACAGGAACGCATTATTACACTGGTACACAGGACAATGGAGGAGTGCATACCAATTCTGGCGTACAAAATCATTGGTATTATCGTTTGACAGTTGGGGGAAATGGCACCAATGATTTGGGGAATGTGTTTAACGTATCGGGTTTAGGTATAACCAATGCATCTAGAATAGCATTTAGAAATTTGACTATTTATTTAACGCCTAATGTTGACCACCAAGATGCCCGGTTTTATGCCATTCAGTCTGCTATTGATTTATTTGGTGCTTGCAGCCCTGAAGTTATTTCTACTACCAATGCCTGGCATGCAGTGGGGGTTGGCGCTGTCTTTTCCTATACTGTTACCGCTGGATTTTCAACTTCTTTCCAAACATTTTGTCAATCTCCCGCACTAGTTGATTTTACTAATTTAAGTAGTAATGGAGGAACATTTCTGTGGAATTTCGGTGATGGTAGTACTTCTAACGCACTCAATCCCTCTCACACGTATACAAATCCAGGTTCATACACAGTGAGTCTTACGGCATCTGGCGGTGCATGTGGAACAGATACTGAAACACTTATTAATTATATTGTAGTCGATCCAAATTTGCCATGTGCCATTACCATGAATCCAAATGGGGTAAATCAAACCCAAACCACTTGTAGCGGTTCATTGTTTGATCCAGGAGGGTTGGCTAATAATTACCAAGATAATATTACAAGTACGATTACCATTGCGCCTGCTGGTGCCTCAACGATTACGCTAAATTTCAGCAGTTTCAACTTGGAATTAGATTACGACTATTTGTATATTTATAATGGAAACTCAGTGAATAGTCCCTTAATTGGTCAATACACTGGAACTACTTTACCAAATGGCGGTAGCATCACAAGCTTGTATGGTGCAGTGACTTTAAAGTTTTTTAGTGATACCTATCTTAATAATCCAGGTTTTGTGATGACTTGGTCTTGTAATTTACCAAGTACACCTCCTCTTGTTGATTTTTATTCAACCACGCAAAGCACTTGTGACGGCGTTATCAATTTTATTGATGTTTCTACCAATGGCCCTATTGCTTGGCAATGGGAATTTGGTGATGGATCTACATCCAATCTTCAATCTCCAACACATGTTTACACGCAAAATGGAATTTATACTGTTCAATTAATTGCTAGTAATGCACAAGGACAAGACACCTTAATTAAACCTGCTTATATCAATGTCTCTAGGCCACTTAGCCCCATCGTAAGCGATTTGGCAATATGTGAATCAGATTCAATAACTATTACGGCAAGTGCATTCGGAAATGTAATTGGGTATTCGAATGAATTTTCTGCTACACCGCTATGGTTTGGCAACACGTATTCAACCTATTTGGCCGTAACAGATACTTTTTGGGTGGAAAACAATGAGCCTCAACCATTGTCATATGTTGGACCTCTAACAAATGCTATCGGAACAAGTGCCAATCATAATAATGCTTCTGTTCAGTACTTAACATTTAATGTACAACAACCATTAACGATTATCTCAGCTTGGGTAAGTGCAACAGGTGCAGGTGATCGAACTATTACATTATGGGATGTGTCAGGGAATCAATTAGACACTCGATTTGTGAATATTCCAGCGGGTGCTTCAAGGGTGGCCTTAAATTTTCATGTTAACCCAGGAAACGGTTACCGAATGGGAGGTTCTCAAATGAATTTAGTTAGAAATAATGGCGGAGTCGTTTACCCATATAGTATACCTGGATTGCTTCAAATTACAGGGTCTTCGGCTGGAGCAACTTATTACTATTATTTTTATGATTGGGAAATTCAAAAAGATGCCTGTATAAGTCCACGTGTTCCGGTAATTGCTGCGATGGATTCTGTTGATGCTGTTTTTACGGGCAACACAGTTGGTATGACGTATTCAACCATTAGCAATACTTCTTTTAATGCTTCTAATTATGCTTGGGATTTTGGTAACGTTACTTTTTCAAATCTAGCTACACCTTCCAATCTATATACAAGTCCTGGAACCTATAATGTAATGATGGTGGCATCGAATGCCAATTGTTCAGACACTGCTTATTTCACCTCTTTTGCTGATGATGCAGGATTGGATGATGTGACAGGAGGTCTTTTTCAACTAAACGTTTCCCCCAATCCGTTTAACAATTATTGCCTTTTGGAATTGGAAACTAAAGTAAGTACTGAGAATGTTGAAATGGAAATTATGGATTTATTTGGAAGAGTTGTCTACCGAAAAACCATTGCGTATTTAAGTGCGGGAAAACAAACTTTGGAGTTACCATTGTCTCATTTATCGATGGGTCAATACTTACTGAAGGTGAAAATGCAAGGTTTAAATAGTAATCAATTAATTAAAATTCAAAAGTTATAGTAAAAAAATAAGTGTTAAATTTTTCAATTTGTTAATTGTTATTTCCTAACGCTTTATTTTTTTTGTTTTTTGAATAAAATTCATTCCTGCTTCAATACCATTGCGATAGTCCCTTACTATATTTTCAATTGAATTGGTATAAAGTTGGGTTTTAAGCGCTTTATCAGGTATGATTTGTTCAATTCTCCCTTCCTTTTGTAATGAATTGGCATAGTCAACAGATTCTTTTATGTTTTCCTGATAATTATTCACGCTCTTTTTTATGTTGTTATTTGCTTTTATCATTTTGGACACAAAAAATTCAGGTTTAACAGCACTAATTTTAAATTTTGCATCTGTCGTTCTAATTAATAGTACTTCGCTAGGGTTTTGTTGCATTACCCATTTTATAGGAATTGGGTCGCTAATTCCGCCGTCTGAATATAGTTCTTGCCCCACTAAATGAGAACCTTTCGTTAGCAGTGGGACTGTACATGTTGCAATGCTCATATCTATCCAATTTTCGGAATTGGGTTGCAAATAATGCGCTTTTCCCGTATTCGCATGGGTTAGGACAATAAAAAAGGATTTAACGGACAAGGAATTAACTGCTAATTCTTTATTTAGCGGAAAATTTTGTTCTGTAATTTCGTGGAAAAAATTTAGGTTAAGTAGGCCTTCAGAAAATACTTTTGAAAAACTAACGAATCTTGGGTCTTTGCAATAGTCTTTAATAGTATTATAATAGTCACCAAATTGTCGACTTAAAAAATATGAACCTGCCAATGCGCCGCCAGATACACCAACAATAACGTCAAAATCAAAGTGGTCGTATACCATAAAAGCATCAAGGACACCCGCAGTAAAACTTGTTTTAAACCCTCCGCCTTCTAGAATGATTACTTTTTTTCCGAAAAACATAGGCTTATCGTTATTAATTATAAAATTTAATAATACCTAAGTTAGGCAATAATTTTAAATTCGTACTTCCTCTAATCGTTACGTTTCTTGCACGTTTGCTTTGTCAACTTCAGCTGGTTTTTAGTTATTACCGGCAGTTAATGAATAAATCACAAAAAGTGAAAGTGATAATTTAAAGAGTTGAATTTTATAAAATAGTTATTTTTGGCTAAAATGGTATTTTTTATTAATTGAAAATCACCTCATCACTTAATTTACGTACCATTTTAAAGAGTTCCTCTTTGAATTTTTGTGGATCATACGACCCTTTTTCAATTAATCGAAGTTTATGTTCCCATTGTCCCGTCAGTTCTGGACTTTTTAATAAATCACTTTTAATAACATCAATTAAAGACATCCCTGTATCTGTTGCGACAAGATTTTTTTTCTTCTTTTCAATGTATTTTCGTTTGAAAAGAGTTTCGATAATATTAGCACGGGTAGAAGGTCTGCCAATACCGTTTTCTTTCATTAATTCTCTCATTTCCTCGTTTTCTACCAATTTACCTGCGGTCTCCATGGCACGAAGTAAGGTTGCTTCAGTGTAGTATTTGGGAGGGCTAGTTTTTCCTTTATGAATAACTGGTTCATGCGGTCCACTTTCGCCTTTTTCAAAAACAGGAAGGATCTTTTCTTCGGCTTCTTTGGGATCTTTTTTCAACTCTTTGTCCTCCGCTTCGTCCACTTTTTCTTCTTTCAAATCATCGTATACTTCTCGCCAACCCTTTGAAATAATTTGCTTTCCAGTGGCTTTAAAGACCAAAGCATCTACTTTTCCCAATACCGTTGTATTCGATACTTTACACTCAGGATAAAAAACAGCAATAAATCGCCGACAGATTAAGTCATAAATTTTTTGCTCGTCTTGAGAAATTCCTGATGGAACAATTCCCGTAGGAATAATGGCATGGTGGTCAGTAATTTTTTTATCGTCGAAAATCGTTTTAGATTTTGGAATGGATTTCTGAAGTAAAACATCCGTAAATCGCTTGTATTCTTTCAAATTCCCTAGAATACCCTTAATTTTTGGATGTAAATCTTCCGAGAGGTAAGTAGTATCAACCCTTGGGTAAGTCACTAATTTTTTCTCGTATAAACTTTGAATAAGGTTAAGCGTTTGTTCAGCACCAAAACCAAATCGTTTGTTCCCATCCACTTGGAGAGAGGTCAAATCATACAAGCGTGGATTTCCTTCTTTGGCCTCTTTCTGTTCGAAAGAAGTAACTTCAAAGGGTTTGTTTAGGAGATATTCCAATCCTTTTTGGGCTTTTTCTACGGATTTTAGGCGATCAATTTGACATAAAAATTCCGTGTCGCGATAGGTGGTTTTTAGTTCCCAATAGTCGGCTGAATGAAAGGCATTAATTTCTTTCTGCCGGTTAACAATCATTGCCAAAGTAGGTGTTTGAACACGACCAACAGACAATACCAATTTATTTTTTCCGTATTTTTTAGTGTATAATCTGGTCCCGTTTATTCCGAGCATCCAATCACCCACAGCGCGCGAATTTCCTGCAGCGAATAAATTATCAAAATCTTTTGAGTCTTTGAGTTTACTGAATCCAGTTTTAATGGCCTCCTCGGTTAAGGAAGAAATCCATAATCTTTTAATGGGTACCTTGCATTGCGCTTTGAGTAATACCCAACGCTGGATTAGCTCGCCTTCTTGTCCAGCATCCCCACAATTTATAATTTCTGTCGCTTTTGAAACGAGTTGTTTTATAGTTTGAAATTGTTTTTCGACCCCCTTATCGCCTTTTATTTTAATGCCAAATTGTAAGGGAATTATGGGCAAGTCCTCCAGCTTCCAGGTTTTCCAATTGGGATTGTAATCTTCGGGGTCTTTTAAGGAACAGAGGTGGCCAAAGGTCCAAGTAACGCAATACCCATTTCCTTCATAAAAACCATCGTGACGAGTTTTGGCGCCTAATATTTCAGCTAAATCTTTAGCGACACTGGGTTTTTCGGCGATGCAAAGTTTCATAACCGATAATAACTGCAGTAAAGAAAATGTTGAGTTAAAAACACTTGATTAATCAAAGAAATAAGCATCAATTCTTACTGTTTGCCTTATCAAATTCGGCTAATCCTTTTTCTAACCATACTTTGAAATCTTTCGTATTTCCGTGGTGTTCGTAATCAGCAGAACCGATTTCTAAGTCTTCGCCTTTTGGTCCTAACAAGCGATAGTAGGGCTGTGTATTACTCTTATATCGGGTAGTTTGCAAATAACTCCATTTGTGGCCAACTTGCGTTATTTTCATTTTTTTACCCGGCGCATATTCCAATTCTTTATGTTCAGAAGCTGGAAGCGCTGTTTTTTCATCAACATATAATGAAACAATAACCATCTTATCACGCAGTATTTCAAGTACTCCTGCTTCACCCCAAACTTTTTCTTCCATTTTTCGGCAGTTCACACATGCGTGCCCCGTAAAATCTAGAAATAGAGGTTTATTTACTTTTCTAGCATATGCTTCCGCTTTGTCTAATTCATGGAACACCATTATGTTTTGAGGACCTAAGTGCATGTCGTCATTTATTTGACCATCAATCGAAATTTTAGTACCACCAATGCCGCCGGGCGATTCGCTGTAGGAAAGTGGTGGAGGAAATCCACTGATTAATTTTAATTGTGCTCCCCACATGCCGGGAAGTAAGTAAATTACAAAGATGAGGGTTACCATACCGAGCATTGTTCTACCAACAGAAAGTTTTTCGATTGGACTATCGTGTGGTAGGCGGATAAAGCCTAAGAGGTAGATGGCAAGCACGGTGAATATACCAATCCAAATGGCTAAAAATAATTCACGCTCTAGCAAATGTCCTTGCACCACTAAATCGGCATTTGAGAGAAACTTGAAAGCTAGAGCGAGTTCTATAAATCCTAAAAATACTTTAACTGTATTTAACCAACCACCAGATTTAGGTAGTGAATTCATCCAGCCAGGAAAAGCCGCAAAGAGTGTAAAAGGTAGGGCCAATGCCAAGGAAAATCCAAACATTCCTACAAATGGCGCTATGCCGCCAATCGTTGCCGATTCTACTAATAAAGTGCCTACAATTGGCCCTGTGCATGAAAATGAAACTAAAGCAAGGGCTAGTGCCATAAAAAATATTCCAATTAATCCACCTTTATCGGAAGCTTTATCCGCTTTGTTTTGCCAAGAACTTGGTAACATAATTTCAAACGCCCCCATGAACGAAACAGCAAAAATCACGAGTAAAATAAAGAAAATGATATTAAACCAAACGTTAGTAGATAGCGCATTCAACGCAGACGGACCAAAAATCGTGGTGACAATAGTTCCAAGTACCACATAAATCACTATAATGGATAAGCCATAAATGATAGCATTTCGAATGCCAGCTGCCTTTGACTTGCTGCTTTTTGTGAAGAAACTTACAGTCATTGGAATCATTGGAAACACACAGGGCGTTAGCAAAGCTGCAAATCCACTTAAAAACGAAATAAGAAAGATAAGCAACAACGATTTTTTGCCTGATTCAGTCGGTTTCTTTTTTACACTATTTATTTTGGCTGTGCTGCTTTTTTCGATTTTTTGATTTGTAACAGCGCTTTTTTCAGGTTCTGACTTAGTACTGTCTTTGGGAACTGCAAGAACTGTACCTTTAACATTCAGGGAAAATGGATATTCGTGAGGCATTAGACATTTCCCTGCTTCATCACAAACTTGGAAAGAAAATAAACCGGAAATTTTAAAATCAGTCCCAGAAGTAACTAGTAATTTTCTTTTCATAGTGAGCGAACCTTTGTGATGACTCTGCATGTCACCTAGATCTTCGTCGATGTATTGAATAGGCTTTGGTTCACTAATTTCTTTTACCATGCAATTCACATTCGTGTTAATCTTTATATCGGTAGGAATTGCAAAAGAGCCTTGAGGTAATTTGAACGAATTAATATGCCAGCCAGGAACAATCTTAATCTTTGCTACAACAAATGCTTCATTCTCTTTTTGCTCAAGCGAAAATTTGACATTAACGACATCTTCGTGATTTATTAATTGTGCAAATATCGGTTGTTGTAAAAAGAAGAGCAGAAAAATGCTAAGAAATTTATACATGAAACAGTTATTTATTTTACAAGAATACTAAAAGGAACATCAATAGGAGGGAGGCATCTTGTGTCATCACAAACCATGAAATTAATTGTCCCCGAAATTTGCATTGGCTTTTTAGTTTTTAGTTTTTGGGTGGAAAAGTAACTTTCTTCGAAATGGTACACCTTGGAATCAAAATTCACATCAAATACTTCATGAGGTTCAAGTTGTTCCGAAAAATGGCCAATTAACTTAAGGCCTTTCTGCTTCGCAATGTTTAACGAGACTGGAATAGGTCCCGCATTGAGTGGTGTTTTTTGAGAATAAAGGTGCCATCCTTTATCAATAGTTCCTTTTATTATTATTTTCTCACTGGATTTATCATATGAAAAGTCCCATAAAACATGATTTTGAGAATAAATTTTTACGCTACCAATAAGGCAAAATATAACGAACAATAAAAATAACTTAGACATGAATCAAAATTAAAGTAAAATTTCGATTATTCGATTAATCGGAATCCAAATACCCCCTTTAAGACAAATGAATTTTGGTCCTGCAGCCCAAATGGTTGTGTCAACGCGCTTTTTACCCTCGTCATCCTCAAATATGATTGAAACTTTAGTATGGTGTGCATTGCCCAAAATGGTAGCATCCTGAATCTTTTTCAATAGGTCGTTTTGCTGAACAATTTTAGGTTGTGTGTTAAATTTACAATTAACAACGCTTTCTTTTTCTATCTGTAAAATTTCCTGAAACATAATGGTTAAGATTTAGTAGAAATTTAGTAGTAAAATTTTACAAATCAAAAAATTGTTGATAACTAATTTTACTGGTTTAATAAAACCAATAACTACCAACTAAGCCTCGGGTCTGCACTGTCATGTTGATTTCCAAACATGTCGTTGTCGAAATGGTATTTCCCTGAAATAGCAATCATGGCTGCATTGTCGGTACAATATTCAGTCGCTGGAATGAAAATTTTTATCGCCGATTTAGCTCCCCATTCTAGTAGTTGGTTACGCAGGTAACTATTGGCTGCAACTCCTCCAGCAATTGCAACTTGTTTGAAATTATGATCTACACATGCTTTTTTAACTTTTTGGATTAAAATGCTTACCAGTGTGTGTTGTATGGAGGCACACAAATCTGCACGATTATCTTCAATAAAAGTGGGATTATTATTTGTTTGGTCTCGCAGAAAATAGAGAATGGAGGTTTTAACTCCACTGAAACTAAAATTTAATCCTGCTATTTGAGGTTTTGCAAAGGTAAATTTTAATGGGTTACCACTTTGTGCCTGTTGATCAATAAGTGGTCCGCCCGGATAGGGTAGGCCGATCATTTTTGCTGCTTTATCAAACGCTTCGCCCACCGCATCGTCTATTGTTTGACCTAAAACATGCATATTAAAAGGAGATTCAACGGCAACGAGTTGGGTATGGCCGCCCGAAACGGTCAAGCACAAGAAGGGAAAAATTGGGTTTTCTAATCCATCACGCTCTATTAAATGTGCCATTATGTGGGCTTTCATGTGATGAATAGGAATCAAAGGCTTGTTCAAGGACAGCGCAAGTGCTTTTGCGAATGAGGTGCCTACAACTAAAGACCCCATGAGCCCTGGTCCTTGAGTAAATGCAATCGCATCGATGGCTGCTAATTTAATTTGTGCTTGTTCGAG